>LQAJ01000095.1_pt1 | contig 58047 bp, 75 predicted proteins | sample 1535811 | NCBI WGS metagenome assembly LQAJ01 (sample SAMN04331587, study PRJNA305678) | bioreactor metagenome | isolation source: bioreactor_6 inoculated with Wadden Sea sediment 2nd replicate of a... | place: Germany: Wadden Sea, Janssand Flat
ATAGATAATTTAATTGTCCGTATCATGTCCAGCAACACGAAGTCTGTTGATTGCTTTTGTAAGCGAAGCGTGGGCTCTTGCCACATCAATTTCCTTGTCATTGCCACTATTAATACGTTCTTTAGCACGTTCATATGAATCTTTTGCACGGTCGATATCAATTTCTTCAGCCCATTCAGCGGCGTCAGTTACGATGACCACTCTGTCCTCATCGACAGTCAGGAATCCGCCAGCACAAGCTGCTGAAACGAACTCACCGTCTTTACGAATACGGATTTTGCCGATCGATACCGGTGCCACGAGTGGCTCATGATCGTATAAAATACCAACGTCACCTTCCGTCGTACGAACGATGCACATTTCCGTCTGACCGTCAAAGAATTTACAGTCAGGCGTTACGATTTCAAGATTGTAAAGTGAAGCCATACATTAACACCTCCTATGCTTTATCCAGGTCCACCCGGATTACCGCATGGATTTTGCTTTTTCTATAGCTTGATCAATCGTACCAACCATCAGGAATGCTCCTTCTGGTAGGTCATCATGCTTGCCTTCAAGAATTTCCTTGAAGCCACGAACCGTTTCCTTTAGTGGAACGTAAGTACCTTCCATGCCTGTAAACTGCTCAGCAACGTGGAATGGCTGTGAGAAGAATCTCTCAAGCTTTCTAGCACGGTTTACAACAGTTTTATCTTCATCAGAAAGTTCGTCCATACCTAGGATGGCAATGATATCTTGAAGTTCTTTGTATCTTTGAAGCATTTCCTGTACACCACGTGCCACTTGGTAATGTTCATCACCAACAACATCTGGCGCTAGGATACGTGAAGACGAATCCAGTGGATCAACCGCAGGGTAGATACCCTTTTCAGTGATCTTACGCGATAGTACCGTCGTTGCATCAAGGTGGGAGAACGTCGTCGCAGGCGCCGGGTCAGTAAGGTCATCGGCAGGTACATATACAGCCTGTACCGATGTGATTGAACCTTTCTTAGTCGACGTGATACGTTCCTGTAGACCACCCATATCCGTTGCCAGCGTTGGCTGGTAACCTACGGCAGAAGGCATACGGCCTAGTAGGGCCGAAACCTCTGAACCCGCTTGGGTAAAACGGAAGATGTTATCTACGAATAAGAGTACGTCACGATTTTCTTCGTCACGGAAGTACTCAGCCATAGTAAGACCTGTTAGGGCAACACGCATACGTGCTCCCGGTGGCTCATTCATCTGACCAAATACCATGGCAGTTTTTTCAATAACACCTGAGTCAGACATTTCGTGGTAAAGGTCATTCCCTTCACGAGTACGCTCGCCTACACCTGCAAATACAGATAGACCACCGTGCTCCTTAGCGATATTGTTAATAAGCTCCTGAATAAGAACCGTCTTACCAACACCTGCACCACCAAATAGACCGATCTTACCACCCTTAGCATAAGGGGCAATCAGGTCAACGACCTTGATACCTGTTTCCAGGATCTCAGCTGACGTTTCCTGATCTTCAAAAAGTGGGGCTTCTCTATGGATTGACCAAGGTGTCCCATCAAATTTCATTTCTTTTTCATCAACAACTTCACCGAGAACGTTGAATATCCGTCCCAAAGTGGCAGCACCAACTGGTACGGAAATAGGTGCACCTGTAGCAACCGCATCAATTCCACGAACGAGACCGTCCGTAGATGACATAGCGATACAGCGAACCGTATTGTCCCCGATATGTTGTGCAACCTCAGCCGTTAGCTTGATGTCACCGTATTCGACACGAACCGCATCCAAAATGTTTGGCAGCTGGTTCGCTTCAAAGCGAACGTCAAGAACCGGGCCGATTATCTGAACGACCTTACCGATCGCTTGCTCCATATCAGATTCACATCCTTTCAATCTTCATGCATTGGGGTGATTACTTAAGCGCTTCTGCACCACCAACAATTTCAGAAATTTCCTGAGTGATAGCCGCCTGACGTGCCTGGTTATATGTCAGTGACAATTCAGCGATCATATCATCCGCGTTGTCAGAAGCATTTTCCATAGCAATACGTCTAGCAGCCTGTTCTGCAGCTGAAGATTCTACTAGAGCACCAAATATAGTCGATTCCATATACTTAGGAATAACATAGCTCAGTACCGCTTCTGCAGAAGGTTCGTATGTAACAAACTCCTGCATTTCATTATCAGTAGTGTTTTCTTCACCCTCAGGCACTTCGATAGGTAGTAATTTTAGAATTGCAGGTTCTTGGGCTATTGTTGAAATCAGTCTTGTATACACAAGCTTGATTTCATCCACTTTCTCGTCTGAGAAAAGTTTTAAGCATTTACGTGCAATGTCTTGTGCGTCAGAGAAGCTTGGTTTTTCAGAGATATACACGTACTCACCAAGACTTTCAACTTCATTCTTGCTGAAGAAGTCTCTCGCTTTCTTACCTACCGTAATGACATCGATTTATCAGGGCTTTCCATATCAGCACCTGTCATTTTTAGAACATTAATATTATAGCCGCCGCACAAACCTCTGTCAGCGGACACGACGATGTAGAGTGTCTTTTGAACGTCTCTTACATTGAGATAGTCATGCTTTAATGACTTTTCATTTTGCATGATATCCTGAACCGTACGCATAACCGTTTCGAAGTAAGGTCTTGTAATATCTACACGGTCTTTTGCCCGCTTGAGCTTGGCAGTGGAAACAAGTTCCATGGCTTTGGTAATTTGACGCGTACTATTGACGCTTCGGATTTTACGCTTTATCTCGCGTGCACCTGCTCCGGCCATGAGTCCCTACCTCCCTTTTTCATTTAGAAACCTTATTAGCGTTCTTCGTCACGGATTTCAAACTGCTTTTTAAAATCTGCAATTCCAGATTCAAGACCAGAAATAACTTCATCAGACAAAACGCCGCTTGATTTGATAAGTTTTCCAACTTCTGGCTTGTTCATATCCATATATTCAATGAGTTCTGCTTCAAAGCGCTTGATGGCTCCCACAGGAATGTCAACCATATGCTTCTTCGTTACAGCGTAGATCACAATAACCTGGTGCTCTACTTTCATTGTGTCATTATTTTTTTGCTTTAGAACTTCCATTAGGCGCGCACCATGTTCAAGTGTCGCTTGTGTGGATTTATCAAGGTCAGAACCAAACTGTGCAAAAGATGCAAGTTCACGGTACTGTGCAAGCTCAAGACGAATTTGACCAGATACCTTTTTCATAGCCTTGATCTGTGCATCACCACCAACACGAGATACAGAAATACCCGAGTTAACGGCAGGGCGCTGACCAGAGTTGAACAGTTCTGTTTCCAGATAAATCTGTCCATCTGTGATGGAAATAACGTTTGTCGGGATATAAGCCGATACGTCACCCGCCTGCGTTTCGATAATCGGAAGGGCTGTAATAGAGCCTCCACCCAGACTATCATTAAGCTTTGCAGCACGTTCAAGCAGTCTCGAGTGAATATAGAATACATCACCCGGGTATGCTTCACGCCCTGGAGGACGTCTCAGAAGCAAGGACATTGCACGGTATGCCACGGCATGTTTAGAAAGATCATCATAAATGATAAGAACATCTTTGCCGTTGTACATGAACTCTTCACCCATTGCAACGCCTGCATACGGAGCAATATATTGAAGCGGTGCAGGTTCAGAAGCCGATGCCGATACAATGATTGTATAATCCATAGCACCATTGTCTTCCAGTGTCTTCACAAGACCAGCAACTGTTGATTGCTTTTGACCGATTGCGACGTAAATACAAATAACGTCTTCTTCCTTCTGGTTGATGATCGTATCAACAGCAACTGTCGTCTTACCTGTCTGACGGTCACCGATGATAAGTTCACGCTGTCCACGTCCAATCGGAATCATGGAGTCAATTGCTTTAATACCAGTTTGAAGCGGTTGATTTACAGACTTTCTCGCGATAACGCCAGAGGCCTGTGCCTCAATAGGTCTCGTTTTATCAGTTTTAATTGGGCCTTTGCCATCAATGGCTTTCCCAAGTGAGTTAACAACTCGACCAAGTAGGGCTTCACCAGCAGGAACTTCAACAATACGTTCCGTTCTTTTAACTGTGTCGCCTTCCTTGATGTGGCTGTCAGAACCGAATAGTACGGCACCAACACTATCTTCTTCCAAGTTAAGTACCATCCCGTATATATCTCCAGGAAACGCTAGGAGCTCGCCAGCCATACATTTTTCAAGGCCGTGAACACGTGCGATCCCGTCACCAACCTGGATTACGGTACCGGTGTCTTCAACTTGGAGCTTTGATTCATATTCTTTAATCTGTGCTTTAATCACAGAACTAATCTCTTCAGGTCTGAGATTCATGATCAAATCCTCCTATACTATTAACTGCGCCAGGTTGTCTTTCATGATATCAAGACGGCTTCTAACAGATCCGTCGATAACTTTATCACCAATTTTAACGATAATACCACCTATGACTTCTGGTTTTACAACAGAACTTAGGTGAACTTCTCGTCCAGTGACCTTAGCCAGTTTTTCAGTCAGTGCTTTCTGCTCTTCGTCTGTCAACGGAACAGCAGATTCAACAACTGCTTTGACAACACCCTTATGGTCATCGAGCATATCGACATACTCGTTGTAGATACTGCTGATTGCCGTACCTCTTCGCTTATCGATGAGTATCTTCATGAAGTTCATGACTTCCTTTGATACCTTATCGTCGAATACCTTTGTAATGATGTCTTTACGTTCTTCTTTATTGATTTTAGGTGTTCTGAAGACTTCATAAAACTCAGGATGAGTTTTGAAAGATTCATTGATGAACCCCAGCTCATCCTTAAATTGATCCAGACTGTCAAGTTCCATAGCCACTTCGAAAAGGGCCTGTGCGTAGGTCGTCGATACTAGCTTTGCCATTTTGTATCCCCTACCTCTTCAATCACCTTCGAAATCATATCTCTGTGATCTGTCTCATTGACATCCTTCTCAATAATTTTAGAAGCTGCAAAAAGTGCCATTGAAGCAATGTCATCTTTAAGATGGTTAATCGCCTTCACTTGTTCACGCTCAATATCGTGCTGTGCTTTAACTTTCAGATCAGACGCATCTTTTTCAGCTTGCTTGACGATTTCAGTCGCGCGCTTTTCCGCCTTAGCAGACGCTTCGCGAATGATCTCTTTGCCTTCTTCATCAGACTTTGCAAGTCTTTCTATGTACTCAGTTTTCTTCTGGTCTGCTTCCTGCTGGAGCTTGGCTGCTTGATCGTATTCACCAGCAATTTCCTGCTCGCGTTTTTCCATAAACTCAGTTACGGGCTTAAACAGCAGCTTTCTCAGGAAGAAGAACAGAATCAAAGTATTGACAATCTGGAATACCATCGTCCAGTCGAACTGAACGAGTCCGCTTTTTTCAACTGCTGCGGTAGCAATTACGGGCATTAAATTCATTGCCATTCTTCTGTGCCTCCCTTCTGAATAGTTTCATCATCAAAGGTTGTCCCTTTGAGGCTCATGCTACGTCTTATAGCATACCTACTAGAGGGTTAGCAAACAGTAGAATTAGAGCAATGATTAGACCGTAGATACCAGTTGTCTCGGCAACCGCCGCACCAAGTAGCATCGTTCTTACGATGTCACCCTGAGCTTCAGGCTGTCTTCCGACACCTTCTGCACCTTTACCAGCTGCATAACCCTGACCAATACCAGGTCCGATACCGGCGATCATCGCCAGACCAGCACCAATTGCTGAACATGCAAGAATAAGAGCTTTACCTGTGATAGGTTCCATAATCAATTTCCTCCTAATTATAGATTTAAGTCATCATTTTTTCTTTAGGGTCTGCACATATACAGGCCCTCGATTTAAGATATTACTTAAATTTTGTTTTTTGATGTTAATCACTAAATGAGCTTCACACGATTTTTTTGGTGCCTAGGTTTACAAGAGTCCAATTAGTGGATTTGCAAACATAAGTGCCAAAGAAATAATCAGTGCATAAATACCCGTTGTTTGAGCAACGGCTTGCCCTAGGAACATCGTACGTACGATAGCAGATTGAAGCTTTGGTCTTTTACCAACCGCTTCTGTGCCTTTTCCAGCTGCATACCCTTGACCGATACCAGGACCAATGCCTGCGATCATAGAGAATCCTGCGCCAATGGCCGATGCAGAAATAATTAGTACTGCACCTTCTAGATTCACAAGTGGGTTACCAAATAAGAGAATCAGCGATACCACAAGTGCCAGAATACCAGATGTCTCTGCTACAGCTGCACCAAGTAGCATAACCATTGTTGACTGCTTGGACTCTTTAGGGTTTCTTGCCACGGCCTCTGCACCTTTACCAGCTGCAAAGCCCTGACCGATACCCGGTCCAATACCTGCAATCATGGCTAAACCTGCACCGATTGCCGATGCTGCTAGGATTACGGCTTTTCTGTCGAAGCTCATCAACCAGTCTAAAAACATCATGATAAAATTGGTCGATTCCATTCATACACCCCATTCCTAGCGATGTTAATCCATTGCGATGGAAACGAATACCATCGTCAGCATTGCAAAAATGAATGACTGCAGCAAACCTGCAAACAAGTCAAAGTAGACGTGTAGCGGTGCCGCAATAACTTGGAATACTGGAACAACTGTACTTACTCCCACTAGGCCGAAAACAGCTCCAGTTAAAGAGTATAGTGCGCCGTATAGAAGGTTCATAACAATAACGCCACCTACAATGTTACCGAAAAGACGGAACGACAGCGAAATCGGTGTTGCCAATTCACCCATAATGTTAAGTGGCAACAGGAACGGCATAGGTTCCAGAAATCCTTTGAAGTAAGTTCCAACGCCCTTTGCTTTGATACCAAAACCGTGAATCATAACAAATGTCATTAGAGCCAACCCCATTGTGGTATTACGTCCGCAGTCGGCGGTCGTACATTGAAAAGACCAGCAATATTGGATATGCCTACAAAGAGTAGGAGTGTTCCAACGTATGGCGCGAAATTGACTTTGTCATCGCCCATGGTTTGCTTTGTCAGTCCGTTTATACCATCCACCAGTGCTTCTGTTACAATTTGCATCCCTTTAGGGACCTTTTGCAGATTCCGCGTTGCGAAATACGCAAAGAGAATCAGTACGGCCATGATGATCCATGTGTTCACAACCGTTTCAGTCACGGGAATAATTACTTGTTCCCCGCCGGAGAAAAACGGTGTTGTGATCTTGAACAGAATCTTTGGGCCAAAACCACTAGCACCCACCTATTCATCCTCCTTTCTTCTAAAGATGTTCAGGAAATAGTGCTTGTCATTAAATAAGTTGGTGGTAAGGAGCACCACCTTAATCAGCAAAAGTCCTACGATCGTTCCCAACACGTGGATATAATCCGCTTGGATGGAAACCCATAAAACCACGCCGTAAATGACATAGCGAAGAAAATATTTTCGAGTTGTATAGCTTTGCGCCTTATCTGGCGGCAACTGTACAGCTCGGCTCAAAGTCTTTGATAGCTCCATGAAGTTAAGCACTCCAATGGCAGAGCCAAACAAAAGACCTAGAACAAACTGGATTGGATCGTCGAATATGACGAAAAACAGGACTGATGCGATCAGTGTGCCCAGCAGGGCATACTTTACAGTCTGACGCTCGAGGTCACGAACCTGGTTCATGTACATTTCACTTTCCTTTCGAGTTTCGCATAGCTATCCTGAAGAGATTGACGAACGCAGTTGCAACACCCAAAAGAATACACACAAGAAGGGCCATCGGACCAAGTCCAAACCACTCCCTGAGTTTACTGCCCAGCCAGACAGAGCCAAGAATCGGCACTAACATCTCAAGACCAACCTGAGAAATGATAGCCAGGTTCTTATACATTCCGTAATCTTTTTCAAACATGTCTTCACTCGTTCCTTTATTGCCTGTTACCAATTGTTTTGACAGGCTTTTATTATAATTTGACAGGTTTATTATCGTATTTCTTCCTATATGTATTAAAAGGCACAATTAATCTTTACCCGATCACAGACTCAAACCTATGTCTTATACAAAAAGATTTCTAAAGTTTAAATCCATTTTCGAAGAAATAATTTTGTCCCCCTCTTGGCAATATACAGCATGTTAAACCGAAGTTCAAAAACATGATTAAATAATCTTTCTATTCAGAATCGTGTATGAATATTCTAAAAATTATAAACTCAGCCATATTCACGAAGATGAATGGCCCTAAGAGCCATTCATCCGGTTATTTTTACATCAAACACACTTAAAACTGTTTTTGCCTTACCTGTTGTCTTCTGGTTTTCCGGATTGTTCTGAGTGTAGAAGACATGTCAGCATAACAAGGTTTCAGTTTCATCTGCTATTCCATTTGATTTTCAAATTGACCACGACTTGTTCTGCCACCTTCTCTCCTGCCACACCTCTTTCTCATGTAAAACAAGATTGATTTTTTGTAAAACAGCCGAACTTAGCCACTTACAAGTCTACCATATTTTCAGCCCTTTGTGGATACCTGTCACAGGAGCAAATGAAATATGGCATAAAAAACATTCAATTTTTCGAAAAATCGGAATATTTTTAGGCATTTTCTTTATAAACTTTTTACAAATCAACACCTTTTATATTTTGACACCATTTTAACAAAGTTTCAAGTCATCCTGTACAAAATTCTCACCTTATTGCACAAAAAAACCTTATCATATATATAATGGTCTCAAAATCACATAATCCCCTGTACATTTTTACCAGCTAGGAAAACGTTATCAGGCATATGTTCATAAGTCCCAGACTGATCTCCAGCGATTTTCTATAGAAATATTACAATTTTTTAACGTAATAAATGGTAAAAATCGCTACAAACCAGTTGTGAAGCACTTCACAATGCCTTTTCATATTGTTTTTACATTTGTACAATTCACCTCATATTCCACCCTTAATTTACAGATTGTTGTCAAACAATTCGAAATTATCCTGTCATCAGAAACAACTATTGCCGATTGTTTGTCAAAATTCCCATATCTCTAAAATCGGTAGCGGCGGTCCAATAATTCAAACTGAAATTATCAAGTCAAATGCTTGCAAAATCATAGGGCTACATATGAAAATAGCCACATTTAGGGAAGACCCTCCAATGTGGCTTTGATTGCTCATTCTCTCTATTTACAAGGCACTTACAAATCGTTCAAAGGCTTGTTTGCCTTCTTCATTGTCTTTATAGACGCCTGCGTCTTCGAGCACACGCATAAATTTCTTCCCTGTTTCCAGTTCTAGAATTTTACGCGCCTCGTCTTCAGTTCCAGGATCATATTTTTCTTTTAAACTTTCCAACCATTCCAGATGCACCGACAAGTCCACATGGGATTCTTGTCCTGTCCACAGGCGGGCAAGTTGACTCAATTCTGTTTCCAGTCGTGCCGGCAAGACCGCCAGTCCCATAACTTCAATAAGCCCGATGTTTTCTTTTTTTGATGTGGTGAACATCACGATGCGGGTGGAAAATCCCAAGAGGATGGGCCTCGTTTGTCCTATTGTTCCTTAAAACCAGATCGATCTCATATTGACCCTTCTTGAATCGAGCGATTGGTGTCACTGTATTATGGCTTTCATCGCCTGAATAGGCCAGTATATCGACATCCACATCAGAGTGATTCTTCCACGTTTCAAAGACATGGCCTGCAGCCTGGGCCAACACATTTTTATTTTTATGCCGTAGCCTAACAACAGACATAGGCCAGTCTAGTATTTCCGCTTGAACATCTCCATACGCTCTCATTTGGAAAGAATGTCTCGTTTGGGCCTCTTCCATGGCAAAGGTATACTTCCCACCTTGGAAATGGTCATGAGACAGTATAGAACCCCCTACAATGGGCAAATCAGCATTTGACCCTATAAAGTAATGAGGGAAGGTCTCAACAAAGGCCAGGAGGCGATTAAAGGTCTTTGCACCAATACACATGGGTTCATGTTTGTCTTTTAAGACAATGCAGTGTTCATTGTAGTAGACATATGGAGAATACTGCATAAACCATCTTTCATCTTCCAGGTCAAGGGGAATGATTCTATGACTATGCCGTCCTGGATGATTGATTCGCCCTGCATAGCCTTCGTTTTCCTTGCATAAAAGGCATTTGGGATATCCGCTTGAAGGCATACTCCGAGCTGCAGCAATAGCCTTCGGATCTTTTTCTGGTTTAGACAGGTTAATCGTAATGTCCAGGTCTCCATACTTGGTGCTTGTTTTCCATTTACGATTTTTTGCTATACGATTCATCCTAATATAATTGGTCTTCTGACTGAACGCGTAATACCATTCTGTCGCACTTTCAGGATTGTTCGCATAGGCCTGATTAAAAGTTCGGATCACTTCTGATGGTCTAGGCGTCAGAGCATCCATAAGTTTTGAGTCAAACAAGTCCCTATAGACTGCCGTATTGTCTTCCAATCTTCCAGTCTCAAAAGCCCAGTCTAGGATCTTTTCTAGGCTTTCAATAGGCGTGGCTGGGGCATTCTCAATATCTATCTCGCCTGAAAATGCATCCAGATCTAATACATCAAGGCATCTATTTATGCTATAAACCACATCTTCTTTGTCAATTAAGTTGGATTTAAGGGCAAAACTGACAAGCTGACCCAGTTCATGTTCAATTTTTATCATTTGGAACCTCCTATGCCTTAAAGCCCTCTGGATGGCTCTTATGCCATGCCCAAGCCGAGGCAATAATATCCTCGATTTCAGTATATTTGGGTGACCATCCAAGTTCTTTTTTGCCTTGTCGGATGATGCCACAAGCCTCGCCGGATCCCCCGACCTTCTCGGTGTCGTCTCAGCTGGAATTCCATGTCCAGTGACACGTCTAGCCGCTTGAATCATTTCCTTAACCGAGTAACCTTCCCCACTTCCCAAATTGAATATTTCACTGGCGCCACCAGCTTCTAAGTGCTTCAAGGCCTTATAGTGGGCATCTGTTAAATCACTTATGTGTATATAATCTCTGATGCAAGATCCATCAGGCGTATCATAGTCATCGCCATAAATAGATATCTTGTCTCTTTTTCCCAGGGGCACTTGAAGGATTAAAGGAATGAGGTGGGTTTCTGGTTGATGGTCTTCACCTATACATGCACTTTCATGGGCACCTGCCACATTAAAGTAGCGCAGGGACACATATCTTATATCGTGGGCCACGTCCGCCCACTTGAACATTTTTTCCATAGAGAGCTTTGTCTCACCATATGCATTTGTCGGACTTGTCAGATCCGTTTCTTCAATAGGCACCCGCTTTGGCTCTCCATACGTTGCAGCAGTTGATGAGAAGACAACATGCTTTACCCCAGCGGTCTTCATTGATTCCAGCAAGACCTGAGTTCCAAACACATTGTTGTCATAGTATTCAAGGGGCTTGGTCATGCTTTCTCCTACAAGGGAATTTGCAGCGAAGTGAATGACGCTTGTAATGTCATGGTCTTTAAACACGGATGCCATAAAGTTCCTGTCCCTTATATCACCTTGCAAAAACTTGGCTTGTGGATGAATGGCATCCCTATGTCCTGTTTGAAGGTTGTCGACGATAAGAACTTTTTCACCACGTTTTATTAAATCATAGACCATATGGCTGCCTATATAACCTGCTCCACCACATACAAGAATCATTTTGACCTCCTTAATTCCCTAGCCCCTGCACCAACATCTGCTATATAAAATGACGCTTCATATCCGATTGCCTCTTTATAGAACGTTCCCACCCTTTTCATAAAGGTCTCAACATTCTCTGTTTTTACAATGCTGACTGTGCAGCCTCCGAATCCGGCGCCTGTCATTCTTGATCCTATAACACCATCCTCTTTCCAGGCCAGTTCCACTAGGGTATCAAGTTCCTTTCCAGTCACTTCATAGTCATCTCGCAAACTTATATGAGAGGCGTCCATGAGCTGTCCAACTTTTCTAAATCTCCATTTTCCAGGGCCGAAACCGCCTCAAGAGTCCTTTGGTTCTCACTGACTGCATGACGGGCTCTCCTTCGGTCAATTTGAGAATCTATTAGGTTCGCATGGGCATTAAAGGTCTCCACTGACAAGTCTCCAAGGACTGAATATCCAATTTGTTTGCAGTCTCAATAAGGCCCTTTCACACTCACTACGTCTTTCATTGTACTTTGACTCACCGAGTTCACGCCGTTTATTGGTGTTTGATATAACAATGGTATAACCCTCTAGATCAAGTGGTGCATACTTATATTCAAGCGTGTTGCAGTCAAGTAGGATGGCATGGTTTTCCTTGCCCATGCCTATGGCAAACTGATCCATAATCCCGCAGTTGACACCGTTAAAGTTATTTTCAGCGTACTGACACACTTTTACCAGTTCCACACGATCAATCTCCAGGTCAAATAAATGTTCCAGCATTATACCTGTTGCAAGTTCAACTGAGGCCGATGATGACAGGCCAGATCCATTTGGTATATTGCCGAAAAGGAGAATATCGAAGCCCTGATCAATAGGGTATGCCTTATCCTGAAGGGTTTTTGTAACCCCCATGACATAGTTGAGCCAGTTGAGTTCTTTTTGGTATTTTATATCTTCTACAGATGTTTCAAGAGGACCCAAATCTTCAAAATTCAGTGACACAGCTCTCACTTTTTTGTCCGTGTTTTTTCTTGCCACCATATAGGTTCCAAAACTTAAGGCACAGGGAAAAACGTGGCCACCGTTGTAATCTGTATGTTCACCTATTAAATTAACACGCCCCGGAGCAAAGAAAATTCTAGCATCCTCAGCGCTTTTAAAATACTTTTTAAAGCTTTCTAACAATTTATCTTGAGTCATTATTTCACCTCTCACATTCATTTTTATATTCTAAGAAGCCCGTTCACAAGGGTTCTTCTTCATGTTGAGTTCAGTTTACCACTTGTTTAGTAAACAGTCAAATTATTTTACTAAACACCTTTTTAATTCTTTATCCTACGTTGAAACCACATCAACCCTGTGGTCTATATATTATTTAGACATCCATAATAAAAAGCATCACTTAGGATTTACCCTGCCGCGATGCTTTTAAAAATTATTATAAAATTATTTCTCAGTTGTACGACGCTTGCCCGCTGTGCTCTTACGAACAACAAGCTCTGTGGGCACTATAATTTTCTTTGGAATATGTCTTTGCTCTTTAACCCGTTCGAGCAACATGCCAAGTGCTGTTTTACCCATGAACTCAGTGTGGACTCTAACCGTTGTTAGAGGTGGAATTAAATAAGCTGCTGCCTGTATATCATCAAACCCAACCAGGCTAACATCATCCGGTATGACAAGCCCTTTTTCATGAAGGGCACGCATAGCGCCTATAGCCATGGCATCCGATCCCACAAAAGAGCGCTTGGATAGGGTCTTTCTTCAAACAGGTCTTTTGTTAGTTTATAGCCATCTTCCGTCGTAAAGGAACCGATTCTTATCCATTTTTCTTGATAGAGCCCCTTTATTATAAGGCCCTCAATAAAGGCTTGTTCACGTAAGTCCATAAGGGGAACTGAGCCCTCTTCCACAAATTCACGCCCCCCTATGTATGCAAGGTCTTCATGACCAAGTTCTCTCAAATGGGCAATGATTTCTGAAACAGCCGCTTGAAAGTCAATAATCACAGCGTCAAACTTCTTATCGTCTGGTGCACAGTCAACAAAGACTATATTGGGGGAAACCTTTGTCAAAGCCTCCACCTCTTCAGTGCCATATTTTCCGATGGCTATAATGCCATCCACATTAACAAGTTTTGATATGGGCAGGCCTGAAGCATCCCTAAATAACGTCTTTGTCTCAATATCCATCATAGAACAGGCTCTTTCGATCCCTGCTCGAATGGACAAATAATAGGGATCTCCCATTTCCTGCGTTTCAGAATACCACTGGGTGATTCCAACAACAGGTTTTCTACCTTGTGGAAATGCTTTTCTTTTGAGGCTTCTTTTTATAATTCAGGGCCTCAGCTGTTTCAAAACCCGTTTTTTGTTTCTTCTGATACAGATAGAGTATGATCGTAATTCAAGACCCTGGAAACTGTTGCAGGGGAGACCCCAGCCTTTTTTGCTATATCTCTAATCGTTGCCATGATCTATCCTCCCACTGTTTGTTGCGCTGCTATCTCTTATGATGAGTTCTGTTGGAACAATAACCTTAACCGGCAACTGCCTCTCTTCCCGAACGCGTTCAAGAAGAACTTCCACAGCATGCCGTCCCATAAACTCTGTATGCACTTTCACAGATGAAAGACTGGGACTTGTGTATTGGGCTGCTGGAATATCATCAAAGCCAATCACACTTATGTCTGTGCCGACAAGTAGACCTGCCTCTTCTATGGCACGCATACACCCTAAGGCCATTGTATCACTGGCAGCAAAAACTGCCGTTGGCTTTTCATCTTCAGCATGCAAGTCCATCATGAGCCTGTATCCGTCATCAAGCCCAAACTCTCCGATTTTTATAAGGTTTTCATTTAAGGGTCCAGGGGCGTATTTTTTGTAAAGGCGCCTGTAAGCCATGAGCCTTCTATCTTGAAGTGGGGCTTTGCTAGATGGAATTCTATCCTGCCCACCTACAAAGGCCACTGACCTGTGTCCTGCTTCAAAATAGTAAGCCAACACATCTTCTATGGCCTGATGTGCATTGAGTAAAATACAGTCCACTTGAAACAGGCCAGGGTCATAATCTATAAAAATGAGCTTGTCTGTATGTTCTAACATGACCTCTATGTCGTTTTTTTCATGGCGGCTTATGGCAATAATGCCATCATACTTTGAATCTGGCTTAAAGCCTCGTTTGGAAATGCCATCACCTTATCAAGCCTTATACCCATTTCATCACATATGTTTCAATGCCCATACGGATAGACAAATAATAGGGATCTTCAAGTTCATCCTTTTCCGTTATAGGCGACACCAATCCCAGTTTTATGTGAAGACCTGGATCAAGTTTGTCCACATGGGGGCCCTTCTTATAATTCAGACTTTCAGCCACATGAAATATTCTTGTTCGTGTCTCATCCCCTACGGACAGGGACTTGTCATAATTCAGTACTCGAGATACTGTGGCAGTCGACACCCCAGCCATTTTTGCTATATCTTTGAGTGTTGCCAAAACACGTCACTCCTCGTATATCCTTCTGGTTATTATCCCTATCATTGTAAGCAGTTCTTCATTATATTGCAAGGACACTGAATCCAGGTCATAAAAAATCCGCTTCAGACACAAACTTTCGCAGGGTCTAAAGCGGATTATATCCAGGAACTTTATACAGGGCACTTTGAAGGCATACAATGTGGCTGCCACCCTATTTTATATGGAATTTGAACCCCTAAGCAAGGCTCTATCCAGCGGTGTTCACATTAATATTCAAATCCCTCATACAGTGAACCTGTGCTAAATTTTATAATAGTCTTTTAAAGCTGATACAATACGTTCACAAGCCTTGCCATCCCCATATGGGTTTGTGGCCTGACTCATTTTTGTATAAGCACTCTGGTCCGATAGTAGATTACAAGCCAATTCAACAATACGTTCACGCTTAATTCCAGCTATCTCAACGGTGCCTGCTTCTACAGCTTCAGGGCGTTCCGTTTCAGTTCGAAGCACCAAAACTGGTTTTCCAATGCCAGGCGCTTCTTCCTGTATACCACCAGAGTCCGTTAGAATAAGATGGGACTTGTTGATTAAGTTCTGGAAAGGTTTATACTCCATCGGTTCAATTAAGTGAATGCGGTCATGGGCATCTAGGTGCTTTCTAGCAATCTCCCTAACCTTGGGATTGAGGTGCATTGGGAATATAAGCTCCACATCATCAAACTTTTCGACAATCTCTCTACAAGCACCAAAAATATTTTCCATTGGCTCGCCGAGATTTTCTCTTCTGTGGCTGTGAGTAGGACAACGCGCCTGTTATCATAATCAATGCTGTCTAATTTTTCATTGCCAAAAGCATACTCACTTTCAACCACTTGTTTCATGGCATCAATCACTGTGTTGCCTGTCTTGACAACCGTGTCCATATTTATGCCTTCTTGCTTCAAGTTTTTAATGTTTCCTTCTGTTGGCGCAAAGTGAAGATCTGCTATCCGTCCTGTCAGGGATCGGTTCATTTCTTCCGGGAAGGGGGAAAGCTTGTCATTGCTTCGAAGCCCTGCTTCCACATGGCCCACTTTCACACCATTATAAAAGGCTGCCAGTGATGCAGAAAATGTTGTCGTTGTGTCTCCATGAACCAGGATCATATCAGGTTGTGCCTCTCTAATGACCTCTTCCAGACCTTGCAATACCCTTGATGTGATTTGAGATAGGGTCTGTCCAGCCTTCATAATGTTCAAATCATAGTCCGGCTCGATGTCAAACAAGTCAAGAACTTGATCAAGCATTTCTCTATGCTGAGCTGTGACACAAACAATTGATTCAAAGTTTTCATCTGCTTCAAGGGCCTTGACCACTGGGGCCATTTTTATAGCTTCGGGTCTTGTTCCGAACACTGACATAATCTTTTTCACAGTATACTCTCCTTGTTAGAAACATATATTATCTCATACTAGAGCTTTTAGTTTGTCGTTTGCCATATAAAACAAGGTGTAACCTGTGCAGTCATTTCACAAGTCACCCACTTTGAGACTATGTAAAACGATTAGGCTTCATCGTCTACCTTGTCAGACGTCATGGTTTGGCTTATTGGTATAGCAATTAAAATCACAGCCAGAGTCAGAACAACTATGGTGTTCAAGAAGTCGTGACTGGCTAGGAATATTGCGCTGGCTCCCATGAGGGAGGCAATTAAGTAGAGGGTCAGGACTGCGCGTTTTTGATTCATCCCCACTTGGAGCAGCCTATGGTGCAAATGCCCCTTGTCCGCTTCTGCTATAGACCGACCTGACATGAGGCGACGTAATATAGCAAATGTCGTATCGAAAATTGGAAGGCCTAGAGCCAGTATAGGAATGGCCACAGCGACAACCGCTGTCCCTTTTAAGGCACCGTCAACTGAAGCTGATGCCAGCAAAAAACCAAGCAGCAATGATCCAGCATCGCCCATAAAAATCCTTGCAGGATTAAAATTGTGGGGTAAGAACCCGATACATGCGCCCGCCACAATGATTGTTAAGAGGGCCACTTCGTTCATATGGGTCGTAAGCGCCACGTCCTGTCCACCGAACTGCAGGGCAACCAGTGTTAGGGTAATAGCACCAATTGAACTGATCCCAGCGGCTAGACCGTCAAGACCATCAATTAAATTCACAGTGTTTGTAATACCAACGATCCAGAAAACAGTCACCGGAAAACTGAGCAGACCCAGAGGAATCATACCCATTTCTGGATTTATAAAGTTTGAGAAGAACTCAATACGAATGCCAAAGGCATATAAAACAATAGCCGCTGCCAATTGGAAGGCAGTTTGGTTTTGGCACTGATTTCATGAATATCATCAATAATCCCTGCAACCACCATAAGGCTTGCCCCAAATATAATGGCGCCCATCTTAAAGGGCTCCATGTCGCTAAAAATGGCATATGACAGTAGAAATCCTACGAATATGGCCAGACCACCCATTCGAGGAATAGGTTTTGTGTGGACACGTCTCTCATCTTTGGGCACGTCCACTGCGCCAACTCTGATAGCAAGCTTTCTCACCAGGGGTGTTAAGCCATACGTTACACAGGCTGAAAGCATCATAGCCAGCACCAATTTATATGTAATATCCATGTATTCACCTCATCAAGTTGTTCGAGTTATATGTATTTTCACTTGCAAAAAAACGGTGGTATACCTTCAAATATTGCAAGTTCAACATGTATAAAAATATACTCTACTTCGATTACGTATTCTATCTCTTTTTCCTTGAAACTGCAATCTTTCTTAGAATAGTGTAATCTTTTTTTAACCCAGAACCTTCATATATATCTATTTCAGACTTTTGAACATATAAAAGCGACCAATTGAGAGCCACCGGTCGCCACTTTGTTTTTCGTATTAGTATCCAAACTGATTGGAAAGGGAATCATCATAAAATATCCAATCACAGACTTCCACTGTTGTGAAGTTCTCCTGATCACTGCGAATAACAACCCGCTCAATTCCAGCATTAATAATCAGTCGCTTGCACATAGAACAGGAATTGGCATTGCTTATGAGTTCGCCTGTGGTTTTTTCTCGCCCAACAAGATAGAGGGTACCGCCTAACATTCTTCTTCTTGCCGCAGAAATAATGGCATTGGCCTCAGCGTGGACAGACCGACACTTCTCATACATTTGTCCCCTTGGGATCTTTAAGCGTTCTCTCTCACACGTTCCAATGTCCAAACAGTTTTTCCGCCCCCGGGGTGCGCCGCTATACCCCGTCGAAATGATTTCATCATCATTGACAATAATGGCTCCATAATTTCTTCTCAGGCATGTGCCTCTTTCAAGCACAGTTTCAGCAATATCCAAATAGTAATTAACCTTGTCTCTTCTTTCCAAGTGAATCGCCTCCTAAAATCATTATAACGTACATACCCTGGATTCCAAGCATGAAAAGTATCACCTGGGTCTTAATTTGGGACCTATCAGATATAAAAGAGTCAACCGCACTTACACGTACCGTCTTCCCCTTATATTGATTTGATCAAGCAATTTTTTTCTTAAGGTTATGCGCCAAGTTTGTATTTCCATCTGCCTACAAAATTACATATCTATTCACCTGCTACACCATATACAGAATCAATATCCTTAAACACCAATATCTAGTATAACGAGGATTATTAAGTGATATTTTGCAAGTCCCTCATTTCAATAAAAAAAGACCAGAGATTTGATAACATATCACATCTCTGGTCTTCTAATAATTTCAGTCTGGTTTATAACTTGCTTATGACTTTCTTACTACTTTGTTCCGTATAGACGGTCACCAGCATCACCAAGACCTGGTACGATATAAGCATGATCGTTTAGCTTTTCATCAATAGAACCCACGTAAATGTCTACATCTGGGTGGACAGCATGAACGGCCTTGATGCCTTCTGGGCACGAAACAAGACAAGCCAGTTTAATGTTTGTCGCGCCTCTGTCCTTGATAAATTGGATGGCTGCATTGGCAGAACCACCTGTTGCTAACATAGGGTCAACCACAATCAGTTCACGCTCTTCGACGTCAGTTGGCATTTTGCAGTAGTATTCTACTGGCTCTAGTGTTTCTGGATCTCTGTATAGACCAACATGACCAACTTTTGCAGCTGGTAGAAGGGTTAGAAATCCGTCAACCATACCAAGACCTGCTCTAAGAATTGGAACGATGCCCACTTTTCGACCAGAAATAACCTTTGCCTTCGTTTTCGCCACTGGGGATTCAATTTCAATCTCCTCTAGCGGAAGGTCACGTGTTACCTCGTAGCACATAAGCATAGCCAGTTCCTTTACAAGTTCACGGAAGTCCTTTGAACCTGTATTCTTGTCTCTAATCAGCGTTAGTTTGTGCTGAATTAATGGGTGATCCATTTCAACAACTCTGTTCATTTCGCTTAACCCCTCTCGATAATCACTAAATATTTACCCCTCTGGCCCGTGTGCCAGAGTCTTTATCTGAATGCACCATACTCACATAATGCAGTTCATACTTCATTATAAAGTCTTGTTTATAAAACTTACTTGTTGTATTCCTTTTCAATATCAGTAATCAGGTTGACACGTCTTTCATGACGGCCCCCTTCAAACTCTGCATCAAGATAGGCGTCTACAATTTTAAGCGCAAGACCTGTTCCCACAACACGCTCTCCAAGAGCAATCATGTTTGCATTGTTGTGCATCTTTGTCATTTCTGCGCTAAAACAGTCGCTTACAACCGCACAGCGTATGCCCTTAACCTTGTTGGCTGCAAGAGAAATACCAATGCCTGTGCCACACATAATAATTCCGCAGTCACAGTCCCCATTTGCCACAGCCTCAGCAGCGATTTTCCGTATACAGGATAGTCGCAAGACTCTTGTGTATGTGTTCCAAAATCGACAACTTCATGACCTTTTGCTTCCAGGTGATCCTTGACTGCTTTTTCAGATTCAGTGCACCGTGGTCGCTTCCCATTGCTATTTTCATGGTAATCCTCCTCAAAATTGCTCTGCACTTCGGGTAATATTATCTCATACACCAAGTGTTTGTCCATGCATTTTGTAAGTCTTAAAAAAAAATTAAAATTTATAACTGTATAACTCTATGCCCTGCAGCCTTTAAGAGTCTGTTCATAAGCGCATGCCCAATCCCCTCTTTTGAAAAGGCCTCCGATAGAATTATGTCTGCTTTTTCATCATCAAACTCTCTGAGCACAGCAAATAGCCTTGATGCCATTTGCGACAGGTTTGATTTGGACCCAAGACTTTTTAATCATTCCACCACTATATTTTGACAAGTGTTCATCACAAGTCATGATACCCACTTTAAGACCCTGTGATTCATACTTGACTTTCAGACCTTCAATATAACTTGTGACCTTATCAGTATCACCTTCATACACATACAAATCAGCTTCAGGTGCATAATGTGTGTACTTCATGCCGGGTGATTTTGGCTTTAAGTCCTTTGACAGGACTTTTTCAATAGCTGGATCCACATTACAGGCTCCCACAACGCCAACAATATCCTCCCTTGTCACACCACCTGGTCTGAGTATAAGGGGAACATCTCCAGTCACATCCAAAACGGTTGACTCTAATCCCACGTCTGAAGACTGACCACATACAATGGCATCCACACGGCCATCCAGATCAAGGACAACATGGGCACCATCCGTTGGAGATGGCTTCCCAGATAAATTGGCACTAGGCGCTGCCACAGGCACACCGGACGCTTTAATAAGGGCCCTGGCAACTGGATGGGATGGCATACGAACAGCAACGGTCTCAAGTCCCGCCGTTACAGATTCTGGCACCTGATCACTCTTATCAAAGATAAGGGTCAAAGGCCCTGGCCAAAAGGCATCCATTAATTTTTTGCCGTCTCTGTGACACCAGACACCAACGCTTCAAGGTCAGCTTCATCTGCAATATGCACAATAAGTGGATTGTCAGAGGGTCTTCCCTTGGCGATATAAATCTTAGAAACCGCATTTGCATCAAGGGCATTGGCTCCGAGACCATATACCGTTTCGGTCGGAAAAGCCACAGTCCCGCCCTTATGCAAAATTTGAGCCGCTTCTTCTAAAAGACCGGTGGCACCAAAGTTTTCATCTGTAATTTTGAAAATTTTTGTTTTTCTTCGTTTCCATAGATAAACCCTCTTTGCATATGTCATAGGTCCATACACACTTCATCCCGCATTACTTTGGACTTCATACGGGATCATTAATATTATATAGAGTTTCACTATAATTTCAAGAAAAATCCCGGGAAAGACTACATTTTTATGGACAAGTTGAATGTCATTAAGTCTCCCAGTAAATATGCCCGCCATAGAAAATCCCGTAAAAAATCTAGGTCTTTTACGGGATGAAAAGTACAAATCTATGTCCTTGTCATACCATATGACGAGGAGTCTAAAATGATATTTTGCAAGTCACTCAATTGACTAAGCCACTTTGGCACGTGAATGGCGTTCTTCCTCGCCTTCAAAAGACCACTTAAGCAAGGATGGTGTGATCAGGGTTGTCACAAGAACCATTAAAATAACTGCTGCCAGTTCATGCTGACCAATAATCCCCATTTTTATGCCCAAATTTGCAATAATAATGGCAACTTCGGCACGGGGCACCATGCCAAAACCAATTTGAAGGGCCCTTTTCTTGTTAAAACCAGAGAGTCTTGCCCCAATACCACAGCCTATAACTTTGCCTAAAAAACCCATGGCAATAAAGACAGAGCCCACACCAATGGCTGAAAGTGCAGCATTTAGGTTAACCCCCATACCTATTGAAACGAAAAAGATTGGGGTAAACATAATCGTTGCGATTCGGTTGACCTCATGGGACACCTTGTGTCTGTATTCTGTCATTGAGAATACCACCCCAGAAAAGTATGCGCCTGTTATAGCCGCCACACCTAGTTCTTCCGATATGAATGCCAAAATAAAGCAGGTCACAATGGAATATGTCACTATTTTTTCTTCAATACGTATAGCTTTTCCATACTTTTGAATCAACTTTGTTATAATAGCACCTACGACAAACACAAGTAGGAAAAATCCAACAATTTTTGCGAGCACAACCACAACGGAACTGCTCACTTCTGGCTTAATCACGCCCACAATAAGTGTAAGTAAAATAATGCCAACTATATCATCAATAATTGCAGCACCTAGTATGCCAATGCCTTGACGGGTTCTCAACTGGCCCAGTTCACGTAGTGTCTGGACGGAGATGCTCACAGATGTGGCTGTTGATATAACCCCCATAAAGACCGCTGATGTCAAATCTTTTGTTACAAAATACGTCCCGCCTGTTACGAGTATAATCGGAACAATGACACCGCCTATGGCAATTAAGGACGAGGATTTGCTCGACTCCTGAAGTTCTTTTACATCCGTCTCCAGTCCTGCAATAAACATTAGAAAAATAACACCGATTTCCCCCATGTGTTCAATCATCGCTGTTTTTTCCATCATGCCTAAACCCAGTACGATACCTGCTATAATTTGTCCGAGTACTGCTGGTTGCTTTAGCTTTCGACTGATCAATCCACCAATATTTGCGGCGAATAGAATAACCCCTATTTCTAGTATAAATGCAAGCTTGGTATGCATTACATAGACCCCCTTGTCTTTTCTTAAATGACCCCAGACGATTCATCAAACGGCCTCAAAACTGAATTGACTTCACATAGTCACACCAAATGAATGATCTGAAATAACAACTTTTTCAATAAATAAGACAAGGGTTAGGGTTGCGAAATGGCTTCGTAATCCATGTTCACACCTTCTTTTTTCAGAAAATTTTACTTTTTCAGTATACGCCTAATATTTTTATATTACAAGGAAATCGGTCAGGATTCCTTCATATGCAAAAAAGTCCTCATAAATTTTAGTTGGAAACGTTATCACCATTAAAAACCTGCCCCAAAATACACAATAAGTACATTAAAAAAGGTATAGGCCCCACCAATCTTGGTCTGCAAAAAAATCCCACAAACGAAGACTTTCGTTTGTGGGATTGAGCATACACTATATTCTTACTTATTAGGCATCAAGGCGCTTGAGCTCTTCCGCTTGGTAATCTGCAATAAGAGCATCCAGCATTTCATCAATTTCGCCTTCCATAAAGGCTGCCAGCTTATAAACGGTTAGGCCAATTCTATGGTCTGTAATACGACCCTGTGGCCAGTTGTATGTTCTGATTTTCCAGAGCGATCTCCTGAACCAACCATAGAACGTCTTTGCTCTGCAATTTCAGAGTTTTGGGCTTCCAGTTCAATTTCATACAGACGAGACTTCAGAACCTTCATAGCCTTGTCCTTGTTGGAAAGCTGAGATTTACCGTCCTGGCAGGAAACCACGATACCCGTTGGAAGGTGGGTGATTCGTACAGCCGAATCTGTAGTATTTACAGATTGACCGCCATTACCAGAAGACCGGAACACATCAATACGCAGGTCATTTTGATTAATGTTAACTTCAACGTCTTCCACTTCTGGAAGAACCGCAACCGTCGCTGTTGATGTATGAATACGTCCGCCTGACTCTGTTGCTGGAATACGCTGAACCCTGTGTATACCTGATTCAAACTTCAGTCTTGAATAAGCGCCCTGTCCCTTGATCATGACAGAAGCTCCTTAATGCCCCCAACGCCAGACTCAGAAGTGTTCATCATTTCAACCTTCCATCTTTGGCGTTCTGCATAACGAATATACAGTCTTAACAACTCAGCGGCAAACAGACCCGCTTCATCGCCACCCGCACCGGCACGAACTTCAAGAATAACGTTCTTGTCGTCGTTAGGGTCCTTAGGGATAAGAAGCATCTTAAGGTCCTGTTCAATTTCTGGTAGGGCTTCTTCAAGCTCATCCAGCTCCATCTTAGCCAGCTCACGAACATCCTCGTCCGATTCATCTTTAATGATTTCTTTCGCTTCTTCAATGCCTTTTTTGGTATTCTTGTATTCTGTAAATTTCTCAACAATTGGTGTGAGTTCAGCATGCTCTTTCATGAGTTTTTGCCAAAGTTTCTGGTCGCTGATAATTTCAGGATCAGAAATTTGTAAGTTTAACTCGGCATGTTTTTCTACGATAAAATCCAGTTTATCAAACATTATTCCACCTACTCCTGTTCATACTATCGTTTTTTAAAACCGATGACCACACGCTCGGTGCCGTTTAAGTCCTTGTGAACAGACACATTTTCATATCGACCATCATGCTCCATGAGATCTGCAATGGTTCTTGCCTGATCGTGTCCGGTCTCAAACGCGAGTATGCCCTTATCATTTAAATACGCAGGCGCTTCCTTTATGATGCGCCTGTAAAAATCATAACCATCCAGACCGCCATCTAGGGCCAGCCTTGGTTCATACACTGCCACTTCCACCTGAAGACCGTCGATGTCTTTAGATGGAATATATGGGGGATTGGATACAATAACATCATATTTTGTACCCGGACTAACAGGGTCAAAAACATCTCCATTTAGGAATGTCACCCTGTCTAAAACACCATTTGTCCTGGCATTTTGCTTGGCCACAGCTGTGGCTTCTTTAGAGATATCCACTGTATCCACCATGGACGTCTTCAAATAATAGGCCAGTGATACGGTAATAGCACCACTTCCTGTGCCGATATCAAGTATTCGAGCACCTGTTCTATTATCAATCAACTCAATAACTTTTTCAACCAGTAATTCTGTATCTGGTCGAGGAATCAAAACACTTGGTGTCACAAGAAATTCAAGTCCCATAAAGCCTTCTGTACCAACAAGATACTGAACGGGCACCCCGCTGGCCCTTTTTGTAAACATGTCTCGAAGCACTTCAACCTTGGCTTCCGACACCTCCATGTTGGGGTTCATGAGTATATCAAGCTTGCTAATCCCTAGAACATGGCAGACTATGAGCTCCGTATCAAGATTTGGTGTTTGAGTTATTTCAGAAAATGCCTCTCGACCTTCTAGAATAATCGCTTGTAGACTTATCATGAAACAACTTCCTCTGTTTCATCAAGAACGCCCTTTAAGGATGCTATAGCCACTTCTAATTGGCTGTCGTCTGGCTCCTTTGTCGTCAGATTTTGAACCATGAGACCAGGCCATGTGATAATTCGTACCAGGGCGTTGTCATGCTTGCCAGTGAACTTAATAATCTCAAATGAGAGGCCTGCAATCAGTGGGAAAAACAAAATTTTCATGCCTATACGCATTATAGGAGATGTCCAGCTAACAAAAGAAAATATAATGATGCTTGTAATAAGAACAAGCAGTAAGAAACTGGTTCCGCATCTTGGATGAAGCCTTGTATACTTTCTAGCATTTTCAACAGTTAATGCGTCGCCACTTTCATAGGTGTAAATCACCTTATGTTCGGCGCCGTGGTACTGGAATACCCTTTTAATATCTGGCATAAGCGAAATAGCTGCCACATATCCAATAAACATGACAATCTTCATAACCCCTTCCATAGAGCTCAAGATAAGCGGATCGCTCACCCAGCGTTTTGTAAGGGAAATAATAAGTGTTGGCAGGGCGCCAAAAAGACCAAAAGCCATGACAACTGCAAAGGCCATAGAAAGACCGATGAGAATATCGTCCGCCTTTTTACCAAACTTATCACGCATCCAAATTTCAAACTTTGACTCTGGTTCTGTTTCTGTTCCATCTTCAAAAAACTCCGCTGACCAGGTCAGGGCTTTTACACCAACAGACATGGAAGCAATAAGGGCGAAGATACCTCTTAGAAAAGGGATTTTTGAAATGCCGGCAAATTTTGAAGCATGGGTTTCCTGTTTTAATTCAATCTCTCCATTTGACTTGCGAACAGCCATGGCAACTTTGGCACCATTTCGCATCATAACCCCTTCAATTAGGGCCTGTCCGCCAATGGATGTGTACTTATCTTTCATCTATTACTCACCTAATGATCTTTCCTGCAATTCAAAATAGCACTGGGCACAAAGAGACTCATACTCCACGTGGTCCACGCCATCTATTGCAACTTGTTCGCCTTCAAAAACGAATTCACCATTAATTTTACGTCCGTTTAGAACCGCCTTCGTCCGCAACGGCACACTGTTTTTAATTCTTCAAGACTATGGGCTAAAAGAAGCAGTCTTTGACTGCCTTCAAATCCATTCACCTTAAAATCGGTTCTCAGCCCATAGCATATTGTTGGAATGCTCATTCGAACAGCCACTTCAAAAAGCTGATCAATCTGCTCTTTTGTAAAAAACTGCACTTCATCCACAAGAATACAGTCTATTGATCCATTCTTATTGATGTAACGTTTAACCTCATCAATGACATTGTCTTCACTTGATATAAGCAAATCAACTTGGCGCGTGATGCCCAAGCGAGACATAACTGCATTTCCACCTTTTTTGTCAGTGCCCGGCTTCAAAATAATAGCTTCATACCACGCTCACCGTAGTTGTGTGCCACTTGAAGCAGGTTCGTTGTTTTACCGCAGTTCATTGCGCCATATCTAAAGTAGAGTTTTGCCATTTGAGCCTCCCTGGTTCTGATTCTATTATACCAAATCCCATAAAATGGATTTTGCAATTTACTCGCTTCTATTATTATACCAGAGATAAGACCAGCTTGGCTCACATAATCAATAAATCTAATTAACCTACAAGGGTTTTATGAACTTATTGTACAAGCATCTAATATTATGTCAACCAACTTCATCTCATCTTCGGCCAAATATTTCTGATTTTCTACCAGTAAAAACGGAAAAAGACACGAACTCACCTTTAAATTAAGTGATATTCCTGCCCTCTCATTTTGTGCATTTGGGCCAATAGAAAAAACACGTTAAAAAAGAGGATTGGAAACCAACCCTCTTTTTGATACATGCAAATTTACTATAGACCGTATTTTTGCTTGAATTTTTCTGCACGACCGTCACGATCAACTTTCTTCACAGAACCAGTGAAGAACGGGTGACACTCTGCACAGATTTCAAGACGGATTTCTTTGTTAGTAGACTTCGTCTTGAAAGTATTGCCACATGAGCAATGTACTTCTACCTCATTGTATTCAGGATGGATACCTTTTTTCATGAGATTCACCTCTTTCTAAAATATGCGGGATTGTGATTTGGCAATCCCTGTTTAGTATTATACCCATATTGAAAGTGAGCCCACCTTCAATAATTGTGTCAATTTCTTGATGGGGAATTAGTTTTCTACCCAAATATCTTAAGGGCATTTGTTCCCAATGTCAAGCTTTATTATTCTATCATGTTGATCTTCAAATATCAACATGATCTGCTGATATTTTTGACATATATTTAAAGTCCCACAAACGGCTTATTGCAATCTTTTGCAGAGATATATGGCATAATAGCTTCATTTTTCAAAAGACTAAAGAATTAGTATTTATTCTTTCCGATTCTAAAGCCCCCACGAATTTTATCCACGAACTCGTGATTTGTCTTGGTATTCATGAGCTTGTCTATTAAGAACTCTGTCACATCTTGTACATTGGAATTGCCCATGGCTCTTCGAATATGCCAAATGGCTTCCATTTCCTTGCTGGAAAGAAGTTTGTCTTCCCTTCTTGTTCCTGACTTTCTAATATCAACCGCTGGGAAGATTCTCTTTTCTGACAGTTTTCTATTGAGGGTCAATTCCATATTGCCTGTGCCCTTAAACTCTTCAAAAATGACTTCATCCATTCTAGAGCCTGTTTCTACTAGGGCTGTTGCAAGAATTGTAAGACTGCCCCCTTCTTCAATATTACGGGCTGCACCAAAGAATCGCTTTGGCTTATGAAGCGCCGCAGGGTCAAAACCACCGGAGAGCGTTCGTCCAGAAGATGGTATCACAAGGTTGTATGCTCGGGCAAGTCTTGTAATACTATCCAGTAAGACAACCACGTCTCTTCCTTGTTCAACCAGACCTTTGGCTCTATTGAGAACCATTTCTGCCACCTTGATGTGGTGTGACGGAAGTTCATCAAAGGTCGAATAAATAACATCAGCATTGATGGATCTCTGCATTTCCGTAACTTCCTCAGGTCTTTCATCAATTAAGAGCACGATCACTTCCGCGTCTGGATTGTTTCGTGTGATATTTTGAGCGATTTTTTGCAGAAGAATTGTCTTACCAGCCTTTGGTGGCGCGACGATCAATCCACGTTGCCCCTTGCCGATAGGTGAAATAAGATCAATCAGTCGCATAGACATTTCTCCACTGCCATCATCCAGGTTAAAACGCTCTTCTGGATAAAGGGGGGTCAAGTCATCAAACTTTGGTCTAAGACTGCCTGATCTAGGCTTTTGTCCATTAATCTCCTTAACATATAATAAGGCTCTGAATTTTTCAGACTGAGTTGGAACCCGGGTGATGCCCTTAATCTTATCTCCCGTTCGCATATTGAACTTGCGTATTTGAGATGGAGACACATACACATCAAGATCACTGGACAAGAAATTTTTAAATCTCAAGAAACCATATCCCTGCTCAATGACTTCCAGAACACCTTCCACTTCATCGTCAGCCTGATTTTTTTAAATTGCTGTCTATTTCATTTTTCGCTTCTTTTACATCCTTGTCTGGTCCCATATCTGGACCCTTGTCCTCTTTGACACTCGAACTTTTCCCTCTTATGCGGCGGCTCTGGGTGGGTGCCTTCTTCACAGTATTTTGAGGGACTTCAACAGGGGCATCAGACTTTTCCTGACTCTGGATTTCTGGTTTGTCTTTTGCAATTGACTCCCCTTCCATAGCTATTCCAGTGCCACTGGAATCAAGTGTTTCCCCTTGACCTCCATCCATGATGGCCTGAATAAGTGCATCTTTTCTAAGTTTGGAAATGTTCTTGATTTTCATAGCTTTCGCTATAGCCCTCAAGTCCGCAAGGGTTTTCTTTTTTAAACTATCAACTTCCATAAGGACCTCCATATTTAAGACTGACTTCATATGTCAGGAATATTACACTTTAACGTCATTATAGTCATAATGCTTTATTGAAATTGGAACACATTGTATATTGAAACTAAGAAATTATATAATAGGTCAAGCCCTTGAACAGCAAGCCCATTTATTTAAAGTGGATTTGATGCGCTTCTGATTTTAATCAGATTTTCCAAGGCATTGACTTAAGTAAAACCGGGAGGTTTTTAGATGAAACACTTAAAATTCATACTTATTTTGACACTCATTTTCTCACTCGCCATACCACCTGTATACGCTTCAGATGATATTACCGTGACCATTGATGGCAATGAGATCTCATTTGAAACAGAACCCCAGCGTAAGGGGTCAACCATTATGGTTCCCATGAAAGAGTTTTTTGAAGCTATGGGCGCACGTACCTATGGATAGAGTCACAACGTCTTGTTGTGGCATTTAAGGACAACACCCACATGAAACTCCAGCTTGGAAACAATCTTGCCTATCGAAATGGCAATAAATTCATGTTGGAATCAGAACCTTATATCAGCGATGGTCATACCCTCGTACCCATTCAAATAATTGCTGAGACATTCAATATGATGCCCCAGTGGGATGAAGACACAAACACCCTGTCACTGACAGGTTCAGAAGATAATGCAGGTCTAAAGCTCTTTCCAGATGGCATTTATAAAACAAGACCCATCAATGAGCTTGGTATCACAATTTCCATTCCATATCATTGGGAAACACTAGATGGACCATTTCAGTATGGTTACCAAGACGACTTTGAGTCATACAGCATAACACTCATGGCTCAGTCAATCGATAAGACTATGACACTTGAAGACTTAGTCAACGAAAATAAAGCATCTTTACTTGATGCTTATGATGAGAATATCACATTTTCAGGGGAAGAATCCATAAAAATCGATGATATTCTTGAAGTTAAGAAACTTTATATCACCACTTCCCTTAATGAAAAAAAGCAAAAGCAAGTGCTTTACATCCTAAAACGCAATGATAAAGCCTATTTTATGAATGGGCATTATGGTGATGAAGTCCCTGAAGAAGATATTATTGAAGTCTTTGATAACATTATTTCAACTTTTAAGATCAGAAATCTTTCTGTTGACACGGAAGAAGAGCACTACATGGAATTTGAGGACTTTTATTATTCTGGCATGCAACTCAACCAGGAGTACTATTCCAATATGGTCGTTGATAAAAGCAAAATCCCATTTAGCGGAACCCTAGAAGAAGGCCACGGACTAGATGCATTTAAGATCAAGGTCACAAGCGAACAATCTAGTCTGGATTTTATTATTCCAATTACCGGCAATGCCTTTGATGGAACAATATATACCCCATTTGGACTCGGCAAGCACAACATCTTTATTTCTGGTATCCCTGTGGGCAGCCTAAACGAGTCCATGAACGAAAACACAAACGATATAAGTGAAGAAAGTCCAGATAAAACAGAAGAAAACAAGGAAAACATTGATGAGCAAACACCAGAAGAAGAGACCGATGACCTCTCGAACGGTGCTTTGGATAAGACTTCTTTGGATAAAACTTCTAATGCAACTTCTAGTGAGCCTTCTAATAAGGACCCACAGGCCAAAGACGACTCTACTTCAAGTGAAAAAAACGTCTGACAAGACGTCAGACCAAGATACTGAGGTGTCTGGTTCATCAGTTGAGACGTCCCCACTGGAAGACACACAAGATGACACATCCACAAATAAGAATGAAGAGGAAAAAGATCTCGATTCCACAATAGAAAACACCAAGGAAACGGTTAAAAACAAGGCTCTTGAAAAGGAGAATGGTCAAGTTCCCGTTGAAACGCCTGCTTCATCAAACTCAGAAATTCCAATGATGCAGTTTAGTGTTATCAACATTGATTCAAGAACCATGCGTTACCGTATACCAACCAATGTTATTAACTCAAGTGATGTTCAAATTAACTCGACAAGTCAACTCATCACTTACCAGAATAATAGCGAATACACCAAATCCAGAGCACTTTTAGCTGGATGATTGAAAACATAGCTGTCGACCAAGACAATACGACCAGTCGATCAAATATTCAGGTCTTTGATGAGGCCTTGGGCTCACCAGAAGAAATCAATCAACTGTATGTTGCCTTTCTCAGAGCCATTGATATTCCTGCACGGGTTGTAAAGGGCAGCACAGATGGTGATATTCACTTCTGGACAGAACTGTATCTAAACGGATCCTGGGTCGCATCAGATGTCGTTGAAGGCATCTACATCAGCACCGATGATGCCACTGAGCATATTCCACGGTCTATGTTCAACATCAAACTAAGTGTTCTTAAAGACAGGTATGATCTAATTCAAATTATGCCGTACTAGACAGAGCAAAAATATACACACATAATATAAACACATAATATAAACACATAAAGAAACCGATTGGTCTGCGTACAAATGTACGAAACCAATCGGTTTTCATTTTTACTTCAAATACTTTTTTAATTCAAGGCCTTCTCTAATCCAACTACTTTGCAATGCTAAGGATGCGACGCGCTTCTTCTGGTGTGGCAACCTCTCGGTTTAACTCACCAGCTATGCGTACAACACGCTCTACAAAATCAGCATTTGATTTGGCTTTAACGCCCTTTGAAAGATAAATGTTGTCTTCAAAGCCCACACGAACATGTCCACCCATTAAAATGGCCATAGTGGTCAGAGGCAGCTGTGATCGACCAACGCCAGCAACTGTCCAAGTGGCATCTGCAGGCAACTTGTTGACCATGAATAGCAAATCTTCCGGCGTGCCTGGGCAAGCTCCAGGGACACCTAAAACAAAGTCAAAGTGGATAGGCCCTTCAACGAGACCTTTTTTGCGAAGGGTCATGGCATTTTGAATCATGCCTCTTTCAAAGATTTCAAGTTCTGGCTTAACGCCAAGATCCATCATTCTTTTTGCAAACTTTTCAATGTACTCTTCAGAGTTCATAAAGACATCTGGACCAAAGTTGCATGTGCCCATTGAAAGCGTCGCCATTTCTGGTGAAAGCTCTACAGGTTGAAGCCTTTCTTCTGGACTGTGCCAAACAGCACCGCCTGTTGACGGTTGGAAAATAACGTCGCATTTCGCTTCAACAAGTTCCTTGATTTCCTTGTACATTTCATAAGCCTGTGTTGGAGAACCATCAGCATTTCTGGCATGAACATGGACTATTGATGCCCCTGCTTGCCAACACTTATATGCCTCTTCAGCAATTTCTTCTGGCGTAATAGGCAAGTGCGGCTGATGTTCACGAGTGACTTCAGCACCTGTTAGTGCTGCGGTTATAATAAGTTTTTCCATGAAGGGCCTCCTTATTTACGCTGCTTGTCTTTAGGCGTCACACAAGTTCCTGTGGCCTTACAAACAACTATAGGCTCTTCAAGAACGTCACACGCTGAATCGCTAATATCCGGACGAGGTACAATGACCTTTCTTGCTTCAAACTTCATTTTACGTGAAGAGTTACCGACCTTGACAATCTCTCCAACCGCTTCAATGTAGTCCCCTGCATAAACAGGCGCGCAGAACTCTACGCTTTCGTAACCTGCAAATAGACCTTCGTCACCGTCTTGACGGATAAGAAGTTCTGTTGCAACATCACCAAATAGCTGAAGCATTTTTGCACCATCAACCAAATTGCCACCATAGTGTGCGTCATGCATGCTCATACGCATGCGAATCATTGCTTGTTCCATTTTAAAACCTCCTGTGGGACACGACCTTACCGACATCCGTCCCGTATAAAGGGAAGGTTCATTCTCATTATAGTATGAAGATTCTTAAAAGAAAAGACCGGTTGTAAAAGATATCCATGATATTTTGTATGTTTTTCTATTAAGATTATTTAATCACTTGCCTGTGGATTTTGATTTGACCCGTTTGAGTCTGAAAAAATCTTCCCTTTCCTTCTCTTCAAGGGTTTCCTCAATATTCTTAACCAAGGCTTTATACTTTGGAATTTGTATTTTTTCAAGGGCATTGGCCCGCTTTTGTGTCTTTTTTATTTCCATAGCCAACTTATAAACTTTGGTTTCCACTTCAGCCAGTTCATAGGTTAAAAATCGAACCCTTCTAAACTTTCTCACCGCTGTGTCTAGGGCCGCATTGGTTCTATAAAAACCATAGCTAACCTGAAAGGGGTCTTTTTTATAGCGAACCTCTGGAATTTCCACACCCATGACTGAGGTTAAAAGAACCTGGTAGTCTTCAGAATTTGGAATAGAAATAGAGATTTCCTCAACTGTATTAAGCCCCAAAGTCACATTGGCAAACCGAAGGGCCTCATAGGCCTCTTTATAAACCTGCTTGATTTCCTTTTGAATGGTGCTGGCACGATCAATCAAACCCATCATTTCACGAATGAGAACATTTCGCTTTTTATCGAGCAGATCAAATCCCTTATTGGAAAAGCCTAAAAGACTCTTGGCTTTTAAGAGATTGGCCTTGGTTGGTGCTTGATTTTGATTCAAAATCCCCCCTCCTATCCCCTATAAAAGTTCTCAATGATTTCATCGCTCAATCTATCCAGTTCTGATTTAGGTAGAAGTGATAGAATATCCCATGCTATATCCAGGCTTTCCTTTACAGTCCTGTTGTCCTCCATCCCCTGGGTTACAAACTTCGCTTCAAAGGCACGCCCGAATGCCATGTACTTTTGATCCACCTCTGACAGGTCACTCTCCCCAATGATCTGGGCAAGGGCTCGAATTTCCTGGACCTTGGAATAGGAAGAAAAGAGTTGATTGGACACATCGGGATGTTCCTTATAGGTGTACCCTTCCCCGATGCCATCTTTCATCAGCCGTGACAAGGATGGCAGAACATTGACCGGTGGATAAACATTGTCATAGTACAAGTCTCTGCTTAGAACAATCTGTCCCTCTGTTATATAACCCGTTAAATCAGGCACCGGATGGGTGATATCATCATTGGGCATGGTCAATATTGGTAAGAAGGTAATTGACCCCTTACGGTTACTTAGCATGCCTGCCCGTTCATACAAGGAGGCCAAGTCAGAATACAGGTAGCCTGGGTAGCCTTTTCGACTGGGCACTTCTTCCCTGGCAGAAGACACTTCTCGAAGTGCCTCGCAATAAGATGTTATATCTGTCATAACCACTAAAATGTTATAGTTTTCTTCAAAGGCCAAGTACTCAGCGGCTGTGAGAGCACACCGGGGTGTGCTGACCCTTTCCACTATTGGGTCATCGGCTAAATTTATAAACATGACAACATTTTCTAAAATTCCAGACGCCTCAAAACTCCTTCTGAAGTAGGCCGCGTCATCATGTTTGACCCCTATGGCCGCAAAGACAACAGCAAACTTCTCATCTGAGTCCTCTCCTATTTGAGCCTGTCGAACAATTTGCGCTGCTAACTCGTTATGCGGAAGACCATTGCCCGAAAAGATAGGCAATTTCTGTCCACGAATTAAAGTGGTCAAAGTGTCAATGGTCGATATGCCCGTTTGAATATAGTTCTTGGGATACTTTCTGGCCACTGGGTTTATGGGTCTGCCATTTATATTGTAAAACTGTCCAGAATAAATTTCTCCACCATCATCAACGGGATTGCCCACCCCATCGAATGTCCTGCCAAGTATTTCATGGGACAAACTTATTTGAAAGGGCTGTCCCGTAAAGGTTACAGATATATTTCGCGTGGACAATCCAGAAGTGCCTTCAAAAACTTGGGCAATGACCTTGTCTCCGTCAATTCGAATGACCTTGCCCATCCTTGGTCTTTCCCCATCCACCTTAATATGAACAACTTCACCATAGGACGCTGCCTCAACACCAGACAATATAACCAGAGGCCCTTCAATTTTGTCGAGGGTTAAATATTCTCGTTTCAAAGTCTTCCCCCTAACTTTCCGCATACTGAACCATGAGTTCATTGTAATAACTCTCTATTTCTTGTCTCAGTCGTCCTAGACCCGTTAAATCTTCATTTGGAATTGTGTACTTCATTTTCATCACCTTAGAAAAGAGTTCATCATCCTTGGCTTTTGAAATAGGCACCCCTAAGTTCAAGGCATCCTTAGCCCGGTCATACAAATACTTAATCATTTCAAGCATAAGGTGCTGTTTAGGAAGGGGCACATATGTATCATCCTTATGGAAGGCATTTTGCTGCAAATAACCAATTTTTATGACTTTGGCTATTTCCAAAACCAGCCTTTGATCATCGGGGAGTACATCTTCCCCCACGAGGGCAACAATGTCAGCCAACTTATTTTCCTCAAACAATAAACGAATCATCTCATTGCGCAGTTCCACAATGTCCCCACTTACATTTTCTGTGTACCACGGGGAGAGTATTTTTATGTAGCCGCTGTAGCTTGTCAGCCAGTTTATAGATGGATAGTGCCTCGCATAGGCCAGCTTTTTATCCAGGGCCAGAAATGCATTGACAAAGCGTTTTGTGTTCTCTGTGACAGGCTCTGAAAAATCACCGCCAGCTGGGGAAACAGCGCCAATAATTGTCACGGAAGCCTCTTTATCATTAAGGGTTGTTACATAGCCCGCCCTTTCGTAAAACTCCGCCAATCTCGATGGTAAATATGCCGGATACCCCTCTTCAGCAGGCATTTCTTCAAGTCGACCAGATATTTCCCTGAGGGCTTCTGCCCAGCGAGATGTGGAATCTGCCATTATGGCCACATCATATCCCATGTCACGATAGTACTCTGCCAGGGTTATGCCCGTATAAATACTGGCCTCTCTAGCTGCAACAGGCATATTTGAAGTGTTTGCAATCAGGATGGTTCGCTCCATTATCGGTTTGTCCGTTTTGGGGTCAATCAACTTAGGAAATTCTTCGAGAACATCTGTCATTTCATTGCCCCGTTCTCCACAGCCAATATAGACAATAATGTCCGCATCTGACCACTTGGCCAGCTGATGCTGGGTCATGGTCTTACCTGTGCCGAAACCACCTGGTATAGCCGCTGTTCCACCTTTGGCAATGGGGAAAAAATATCGAGAACCCTCTGTCCTGTCACAAGGGGTTTTGTCAGCATTTTTCTTTCCTCAACAGGTCTGGGTTTTCTTACAGGCCACTCCTGATACATCTTTATGCCGTGCTCTTGTCCCTTGTTATCACGTAGGGTTACAAGTTTTTTTTTCAATAGTATAGGACCCGCTTTCAGCAGCCGCAATAACTTTCCCTTCAAGTCCTGGTGGAACCATGACACGGTGCTCAATCAGACTAGACTCCTGAACGCGTCCAATCACCTGTCCAGGTTTTAAAGTGTCTCCAACCGCCACATCCATCTGAATGGCCCATTCCTTTTCAAAGTCAATGGAAATGAGTCCAATCCCTTCAGGAATAAAATCAGCACATAGGTTGTTAATGGTGTGCAGTGGCCGCTCAATACCGTCAAAGATATTGCCGATTAGACCCGGTCCCAACTTTAAAGACAAAGGCCTGCCAGTGGACTCTACAAATTCACCCACTTGAAGCCCTTCCGTTTCCTCATAAACCTGTATGGTCCCAATATCACCATCGAGGGAAATAACCTCTCCTATAAGTTTTTTCTCCCCCACAGTGACCATTTCTCTCATTTTATAGGTCTGCATCCCTGAGGCTTTCACGACAGGTCCGTTGACCATTTCTATTACTGCACCCTTATGCATTTGAATCCCTCGCTTCGTTGATTATTTCATAAACAAGCTGTCCCATATACCGTTTGTTGTCTCTTAAGACGGCGGCTAGAGAAAAATCTATGCGAACAGACCGGTCTCCGTCATACACAACAAAGCCGCCAATAATATCTTCTTTTGTAGAAATTAATTTAATTTGATTTGTCCTGTATCCAGCTTTGTGTAGGGATGCTTCAATAATCTCTCCATATTGCTGGTGGTCATATTGGGTCAACTCAACAATAACCTCTTCAAACTCATGGAACCGCTCTAAGGTTACTTTGAGATTGTCTTTAAGAAACATAGCATATATTTCAGATTCAACGAATAAGTGTATCCTGTCCTTAACAGAATCAATCAATTCCTCAATGAGCATCTGGCGAGTTTTTAACACCCGGCTCTTATTTTCACTCTTGGCCTTTGAAATCATCCTTTTGCTTTCTTCCTTTGCCTTATCTTCCATTTTTTCAATGAAAGCGACTTTCTTATCTAAAATGTTTTTTTCAAATGCCTTGAGTTCTTTTTCATTTTCCCCTTCATGAGCCTGTAACCTCGTGTCATACTTATCAATAACTTTTTGCAGAACCGCCTTTCGAAACAGATCCAACTTATCATCAATGGTAATCAATTTTTCACCTTCTTTTCGGTATCTGCTCTAACAATCGCTTAATCCCGTCTCAATGAACTATAAGACAGACTCTCACTATAATTTGAGACCAATAGATTCTCGAATATACCGTGTGAGTCTGTCGTCATCTCCCTCCCCATCTTCATGGGTTCCAGGGATTTGTACAATGAGAGTTTCCGAAGCCTCGAGTTTTCTTTGCATAATAGCTTGCTCAGCTATTTTCATAATGCCACCCGTGATCATTATGATGCCAACTTCATCATCTTTAATGAGTGCATCGATTTTTCGAATAATATCTTCTTCCTTTTCAAGGATCATGCCACTTATACCTGTGAGTCGCATGCCAATAAGTGTTTCTTTATTATCACTAATTAAAAATGACTTCATAATGCACCTCTTTATAAACGTCCCAAAATCAAAATAGATATAATGAGACCATAGATGGCAATCCCTTCAGCCAAGCCTACAAAAATCAAGGTTTTACCCAGAATTTTAGGGTCTTCACTAACAGCACCAAGCTGATGAGCCTACAGCGCCCACTGCATACCCCGCTCCAATCGTTGCAAATCCAGTACTCAGGGCCGCGGCTATAAATCCCAAGCCCGATGGACTTGCCACCCCTTCTTCAGCAGCGGCATAGGCCATATCAGGCATAATAAGCCCAATAGCTATAACCATGAGAGGCACATAACCTATCAAATTATATGTAAGAATCTTCTTTAATTTTGCCTTTCCGGCATCTTTATTGATCAGGACAAGACCTGCCATAACGGTTGCGAAGACAATGGTCATACTGAGTCCAAGAATTATTTTCATATGTTTCCCTCCAATACATTTTTTATGGCTGACTGTTTATATTGACGGATGCCGGCACAAAAGGTATGCCCTCGCCGGTATAATATTTACTGAACAACTCGTAATAAACCAGACGCAGGCCTTGTATAAATACAATAAGCCCCTCTAGGAATATGACAATAATATTTCCAATAATAAACATGGAAATGTCACCTGCCAAACTCCCTATGATACTGGCCATGGTGTGAAAGGCAATAAAGAGCCCCACATGATTCAGAGCAAATGCCCCACCCTAATAAAAGATATGCTGTTTGACAACATGCTTAAAAGGGTCTCAAGAATATCAAATCCACTTTCCCACATAGTATTCGCCCACTGATGCATGGTGGAGGGCCTGTGTCCCTTCATAAAATTAGCCAAGGGTTCCCTAAAGACAATGCTTGCTATTGATACAAGGATTAAACCCTTAAAAACGCCTGCAAATAGGTTTGTCTCTATTACAAACCGACCGAGAATCATGGCGAGTAGGGAGGCATAAAGGGTGAGGCCTGCAAGACCATTCCGTCCAAAAAGGCCTTCCTGAATATCCCCCACCTTCATTTTATTAAAGACACTGTATCCAAAGCTTATAAAAAGAAGGACCAGACCGATCACTATGGAAGACATAAGCACAGTATTAATGTTTTCAATCGGTCTAAGAAAGAAGTATTCTGCCGCCTCTTCAATGCCTGTCACTTGAGCGACAAAATGTGAGATTATATGTTCATATCCAAAAACACTGTCATAAAGGAGACCAAAGACCATAGAACTTATGCCCAGCCGTGAAAGTATGGCCCCATAGAGATTGTCTGAGCGCTTTCGTGTCATAAAAAGGCCTGCCAAGTACAGAACCAGACCTTGTCCCAAGTCACCAAACATGGCTCCAAACAAGAGCATGTAGGTTAAGCCCAAAAACACAGTCGGGTCAACTTCTGTATAGGATGGCGTGCCATACATTTCAACCAAAAGTTCAAAAGGTTTTAAAACCCTGTTATTCTTTAGTTTCGTTGGTGGTATGTGGGTCTTTGAAGTTTCTCCAATTTCTTTAAAACCAATTATGATATTGTATCCCACATCTTCAAGAGCCTCTTTAATGATTTCTTTGTCCCCCTCACCGACCCATCCGGACAAGTAGAAAAAGTTATTTGTGAAGGCTGTTTTCTCTTTCAGCTCTGCCACTGCCTGCTCCATAACCGTTCTTGAGTAACAGCATGCAATGGACTGAGCAAATTTCTCCTCACTCTCCTTAATTTGAGTCTTTAAATCAGATAAGTCTCTTTCTATTTCTTGAATGCGCATCTCGATTTTTTCTATCATGTCTGGCACGGGTCCCAGATAAGATGGTAGAATCTTTATTTCTGTAAAATAAACTGATTTCAGTATGCGAACGGTCTCTGTTTCAAGGGCGGTTGGGGAAATGATTAAATAGGCCTCTTCATCCTTAAAGGCTCCTATATGCATGGCCGCCGCTGAAACATTTTCATAGTTCATAGTGAACTTATTCCTATTCTCCTTTTTCATGGTTCCCAGCTTCATTGTGAAGTGTTTCATTTTATAAAGGGCCTTCATATCCACATCAAGCCCTTTTAATCCACCCACCACTTGAAAATTCTTTAGAGTCTCAAGCTCTTTTTCCAGTCTTTCTTTTCTATGGTTGATGTCTTTGAAGTGTGTGAAGATGGTGTCAATTTCCTCCTCCACATCTCCGTAAGAATAGTCTTCTTCAAAATAAGTCCGCTTGACCTGCCTAGGAATGTCCATTAGAACCATAAGTTCTTCCAGTTCCTCTTGTATTCGCTTGAAACTCTTATCTGTTCTATAGGTTTGATCATGCACATGTTTATAATTTCCTCGAGATTCTCCTCCAGCATATTCAGGGTAAAATTGCTATCGTCGATCTCTGTCACCGCATCAATGAGGTGGACATTCTCCATAAGAACAATCCGTCTTAGGATTTGATCCAAATGATCTTGATGGGCGACTATATTCATCATTTTCATTTTTTCAACTGCCACTGATGATCCCCCTTTCTATAGCCCTGACTGGGGCAAGGGACTTGGTTCTGGTCTGATACGAACAAGGTACTTACGCGTCTCTTTCTTATCAAATCCATAGCGTTTGGCCTCAAATATAGTGAAGAGGTCGCGTATTTCATACTCCATTTGATGCATATAAACCATGGACTCAATGATATTCATATGACTTGTTCTCTTGAGTCGCATAAACTCATCGTAAATATATCGTTCCATGTTAAGTTCAAGAAAAACTTCAAAGTCCTCGCGCTTGACGAGAAACCCGTAGGGACTTTCTTTTATGTAAGAGAGCGCCTCTTCCAAGGAAGGGGCATAACATAGTCTTTTCAGGGACTTATAACTTAACTTATGCCCCCCTAAGAGGGTGTAGTTAAGAAGTTCCTCTGCCGACAAACCATAAAATTTTCTACCCCTGTAAATCCACTGTAAATTGAGTATGTCTGTGTTTTTTCCTAAAATTTCTTGCAGGGGGATCTGGTCCGACTTATCCAGTTTTTCCACCTGTTCATTCAATTTCTTAAAATAGTATCTGTCCAGGTTCATTTCCATATAGAAAATACGTCTCTTTGCGGATTCATCCATATAATAGCTGATAATTTCTTGATATGGTGTGCCTTCAAGGGCATCAAGCAAGTCTTCCAGATTTCTTGATTGACTGAGCCGTTCATAATCTAGGGTTTTTGTCACGCCTAGAATAACCATATGATCCATCAGAATAGAAACATCTTCGCCCCTCTCCAGCGCCCTGATAAAGAGTTTTAAATCCTCCACTTCATATCGCATAAAGAGAACCTTAAAGAGTTTCTATAGTCATCGACGAAATAATGGATGAAGGCTTGTATGCGCATAAATAGGATTTTTCGAAACACAACCTCCAAATGATCAATAATTGCATTATCTGGATCAATCTCTTCAAGATGGTGGACGTATGAGGTTTTACTTTTTAGGTAACTAATCATTTCAGAAAGACTGGACATATCAAGAAGGTTCTCATAGTCATCACCGGTGAGCAATCGTCCTTCCAGGGCACGTATTTTTGTATTAATCGCTGCAAATCGTTTTACACTGCCCATACACCCTCCTAATCTGTATGCCTCGACTGGCGAATCACTCTCAAATAGTCTTATAAAGACCTTTTCGACCATTTCATCCTTTTTTTCCTCTAGTAGGCGGTTTAAATGTTCACACTCTTTTTCTCCGGCCTTTTCAATTTTGTCGACCTCTTCTTTTGCTTGTGACAAAATTTGATCATAGACCACTTTGGCCTCTTTTCTGGCCTCTTTCATAATTGAAAATTCAAAGATCCTTTTTCTTTTTCTTTAGTGCATCGTACCTGTCTTTTTCTTTTTGAATGGCATCCTTCTCAACTTGTACAGCTTTTGCATCTATCTCTAATATTTTCTGTAAGGTTTCCTCTATCATTTTCGTCTGCATACTATCACCTCATTGGAAGACTTCTACACCGCAGTCTTTAAACCTTCAAAATTTTCTGATAACTCAACTTGTACAAGGGTTATGGATATAATACCCATCTATCCTCTAAATACGCCAAATAAAAGGTCTATAGCCAGCTGCAGCTCCCCACCGACTATAGACCTTTCAAATCATGTATTAATTTACGTGAGTCTTTTCAGCTCATTAAGAATTTTAACAACAAAACCAGACAATTCATCCATTTGATGCAGGTAATTGTCTGCGCTTTTATGATCATCTTGCTTATAAGCCTTTACAGCTTCCATGGCAAGATCATGCAGTTTTTTATGTGGTTCATGCAATTTCTCAACAATGGTTTTAAATTCAGGTTTGGATTGTCCCCGCATGGTGACCCAGCGGCCCAATCTGCACTTTGTATGGTCTCCCATAGCCGCTGGGTCGATTTTATCATACCCTAGGATCATGTTATATATCCTCCAGCGCCAATTGAGATGGTCGGTAATACACAAATCAATGGAGTCAGCATCATTAATATAATCAGCATTATGTACCAGATCACGTCTTAAATTATCAATGCCTACAGAAATATCAAACATGGCTTGGCCTGTTCTAACACACTCCCCATAGAGTTGTTTTGTCTGGTCATTAATGACTGTCAAGTTGCCTGCAACTTCTTGGGAAGCCGCCGTCTGCTGATCTATGCTTGAACTGATTTGTCCCATATTGCCTTGTATGCCTTCCACACCACGCACGGCCTCATCAATAGCCTTTGTGGCATCTTCCACCCGCGCTTTGCCTTTTTCAAAAACTTTTTGAGACCCTTCCATGGACTTGACTGCCTGTCCGATTTGTCCACGAAGTTCATCAATGCTTGACTGGATAAAATCCACTGATTCTTTGGTGCTCTCCGCCAATTTCTTGATTTCCTCTGCCACAACAGAAAAACCTCTGCCGGCTTCTCCTGCCCGAGCCGCTTCAATGGAAGCATTCAGAGCCAATAAGTTGGTCTGGTCTGCAACGGACTTGATGAGTTCCACCATTTCATCGATTTTTGTCGTCTTGTCACGCACACCCTCAATTTGCTTGTTGGTTTCCATAACTTGTTCAAAGGAGGTCTGGATAAAGTCAAAGGCGTCCATAACCTGCTTCATACTGTCACGCGTTGCCTCAACAGTGTCATTGGCTGCCTTGGTTGAATCACTGACAAAATGGGAGACGTCTTCAATGGTTGCTGACATTTCCTGACTGCTCGCCGCAACGGTTTCAAAAACTTCTGCCTGTTCATTGACATCATTTATCATATCTTTCACAAAATCCATGCCCATCATAAACCGCATGAGTTCATTTGTACTTTGTAGTATGGGCGTATGGCTGGAACAATTGCTACAAACCATTTTTTCCATAGCCTTCAGCACATAATCAGGAACCAAGTCCTTGTTCTCATCCCATTTTATCTCGTCATTTGCCACTTTTTCAAACCAAATCTTGAGCCTGCCCAGTTCATCATTGCCCTTGGTGCTTTCCTTGCTTCTATTCCTTCCAAACATGTCCGACCAACCCTTTCGCATCGAATTTTTCGTTTCGACTTTCTTACTTCAGGCGCTTGAAAAATTACAAATACACGTCCTCTTCATAACATATATAGAACCTTTGATTCTTAAATAACTATATATGGTATAACGAAGACTCTTGAATGATATTTTGCAAGTCGCTCACTTGAAGCTTTCTTTTAAAATTTTAGACTTTCTTTTAAGATTGTAGACTTTCTTTTAAAGTCAGAAACTTATAAAACATTCATCCCAACCCAATAATTATATACCACTTTTTAAGAAAACCTATTCATTAAGGTGTATTAATTTACACAAGTCTTGATCAGGACAGTCTCCACTAGGTAATTGGCATTACAGTATCCATATTCACTCAAAATCTTTGAATGAGATACTAGGACGACTTGTATAGAAAAATGCAAGGGTTATTGTATAAATCTTTCTAAAGGACAGCTTTCACACTTTGGATAAAAGCACAAAGCTTAGGCCCTCTTTCAGATGCTGAAGTCATCTCAAGCATTTGACATATTTTTGATCCAATAATCACACCATCAGCATGTTCTGAGGCCAGCTTAGCAGACTCTATACTATCAATTCCAAATCCAGATAAAACAGGTACTTTTGTATGCTTTTTTATTGCCTTATAATTGGCAATGACTCGCTCATCTACTCCATGACCATTTTGACGACTTCCAGTGATGCCTAAGTAGTTCACGGAATATATAAAGCCACTGGCAGTCTGTACAATGTCTTCAATACGTTTTGACGATGTGGGTGAAGTGAATGTGATCAAATCCAGTCTGCCAAAATCAAACTCTCTTTTTAAGTCCATTTGAGCTTCAAGTGGAAGGTCTGGTATCACAAGGCCTCTAGCGCCTGCATCTTCAACCGCTTCGATAAATGCCTCTACACCAAATCCAAAAAGGGTGTTGAGATACACCAGGATGTAAATGGGGATGTCTTGATGCTTCTTTCTAATTTTGAAAACCATATCAATGGCTTTCCTTGGGGTCATACCGCCCGCAATGGCCTTGTGTGCAGTCTCCCTAAGAAGTTTCCCATCAGCCAGAGGATCTGTATGTGGAATACCCAGCTCTAAATAATCGGCCCCTCCACGGACTGCCATTTCAACCAAATCAAGAGTTGTCTCTTCATCAAATTGGCCCAACATGAAAAAGGGCATTAGGATTTTATTCTTCATGGTTTCGCTCGCTTTCCATTTTCAATACAGTGTCCATATCCTTATCCCCTCGTCCCGACAAATTAACAAGTATTATTTTGTCTTTGCCCATATTCCGAGCTGTTTCCATAGCCCCCGCCAGGGCATGGGCACTTTCAAGGGCTGGAATTATGCCCTCCATACGGCTCAGAATGTGAAAGGCTTCCAGAGCCTCCTTGTCTTTAATCCCTATATACTTTGCACGGCCTGACTCATGATAAAAAGCATGTTCAGGACCAACACCAGGATAATCCAGTCCAGCCGATATGGAATGCACAGGGGCGATATGTCCCTTATCATCATGCAGAAGAACCGTGCGCATCCCATGGATAATGCCGTCCCTGCCAAGTCCTATTGTTTTAGCATGTTCTCCCACTTCGTTTGACAGACCACCCGCTTCCACACCGAGCATTTTTACGGTTTGGTCTTTCTCGAAGGGATGGAAAAGTCCAATGGCATTGCTGCCTCCACCTATGGCTGCCACAAGTATGTCTGGAAGCCGACCTGTCATTTCTAGAATTTGCCTGCGGGCTTCTTCACCAATGATTTTTTGAAAAGACCGAACCATTAGGGGATAGGGATGGGGCCCGACAACCGAACCGATCACATAAAATATATCGTCTGCATCAGCCACCCAGTCGCGAATGGCAGCGCTTGTAGCATCCTTCAATGTCCCTTCTCCTTCAAGAATAGGTTTAACCTTTGCTCCAAGAAGTTTCATCCTTGATACGTTGGAGGCCTGCCTCTCAATATCCACTTGTCCCATATAGACTGTGCACTTCAGTCCAAATAAGGCACAAACCGTTGCAGTGGCAACCCCGTGCTGACCTGCGCCCGTTTCTGCAATAATATTTTTCTTGCCCATTCTTTGGGCCAGCAGAACCTGACCAAGCACGTTATTGAGCTTGTGGGCCCCAGTGTGATTAAGGTCTTCTCTTTTTAGATAAATCTTTGCACCGCCTATGCTATCACTCAACCTCTTGGCATAATACACAGGGGTGGGTCTGCCACTATAATGTGTGTATAGGTTGGCCAAGTCCCTCAAAAAATCTCCATCTTTCATGGCCTCATAATAAGCTTTTTCTAAATTTTCAAGGGGTTGCATCAATGTTTCGGGGACAAAACGTCCTCCAAATTTTCCAAAGTAACCAGTATGTTTTGTCATTATCATTCCCGCTTTCTTTCCATTTATCATTTTCATACTCTGTTCAAATTTGCTTTTAAAGTGACCTCACCACTTTGACAAAAGAACGCATCTTTTCAGGGTCCTTATAAGCACCAGATTCAATCCCAGAGCTTATATCCACCACATCAGGCCTTAGGGTTTCAATACAATCTTTTACGTTGCCTTCATGAAGACCACCGGCTGATATTCGGTACCCCTGATTATCTGGCAGGGCTTTTTCCCACAAAAAACTTTTCCCTGTCCCGCCTGCCATATTTTTATGAAAGGTATCATACACAAGACCTGACGCCCCAGGGATATGTGGCGGGTCATGCACCGGCTGATCAGCCTTTACAGCAATGGATTTCCACACGGGTCGATTTATATCGTAGTTTTCCACCACTTCCTGTCCATGGAGCTGGACGATATCCAGACCACAAATCTCCGCTATTCTGACAACATCTTCTTTGGCCTTATCCACAAAGACACCAACACTTCTTATGGATGGATCCAGTTCTGCTATAAGACTCTTAGCGGTTTCTACACTGACTTGTCGTTTGCTGCTGGCAAAGACAAACCCCACATAGTCCACATGCAGTTCATTGGCAATTCGTACATCACTTATTCGTCTCAAACCACACATTTTAATGCGACATTTAGAATCATAGCCAGTGAAAGCCCTTAAAAAATCTTGATCTTGACTGGTCATTAAGCTTTCGCCAACAAGAAAGGCATGGGCTCCTCTTTTGACTAATCTATCCATATCAGCGCTTGACTTTATGCCGCTTTCACTGACCACCAGCCTGTTTTGGGGGATGAGGGCCATAAGTCTTTCTGTGACCTTAATATCTGTTTCAAAGGTTCTAAGGTTTCGATTGTTAATGCCAATCACGGCCTCTTTTAACTTGAGTGCCTTCATAAGCTCAAGCTGGTTGTGGGCTTCAACAAGAACATCTAAGTCAAGGGATCGGGCGTACATATAGAGCTGGTTGAGCTGGCTTTGATCCAGTATCCCCGCAATGAGAAGGATGGCATCTGCTCCACTGATTTTTGCAAAATCAACTTGTATGGGGTCTACAATAAAATCCTTGCACAAGATAGGTATGGCCACGGCCTGGCTCACGGCGCGCAAGTCTTTCAGACTCCCTTTAAAAAAATCTGGTTCTGTTAAGACCGATATGGCGCAGGCGCCATTTTTCTCATATTTAAGGCTCTGGGCTTGGGGACATGCACCTGCATTGATGTCTCCCTTTGAAGGAGAGGCCCTCTTAAACTCTGCTATGACAGCCCTCTCACTCCGTTTATTGACAAGGGCCTGCTTAAAAGTTTGACGAAGCCTTCTCCTTTGTTGAAGGGCCCTTTTATGAATTTGAAGTCTCTCCTTTTCTGTGTATCCTGCTTTGACCGTTTCGATACGCATAATCCGGCTTGAAACAATTTCTTTTAAAATGTCATGCATGGTTTTCTCCCTTCACGCCCCATATTTTGACGCTTTTGAGACAAGATTTACACTGGACCCATGATCATGTCCACTTCGAGGGCACAATCGCTTTAGGCCTTCTAGCATTTTAAGGGCATTGCCACTCTCCACAGAAGCTCTTGCCACCACAACCCCCTCCTTAATGGATGATGCTTTTCCAGCCACATACAAGGCTGCACCCGCATTGAGTAGAACAGCGTCTAAGTGGGCCGAAGGGATGCCTTCAAGCAAGGACAACATAATCTTGGCATTGTCTTCTGATGATCCGCCCTTTAAAGCCCTGTCTGGTCTTTCCTCAAAGCCCATATCTTTAGCGCATATTATATGGTCTTTGAGTTGACCATTATTCACATGGATGGCCTTGTTACTGCCCATCAGGGTCAGTTCGTCAAGACCATTTTCACTCGATAGAAAAAGGGTGTTATCAAGGTCCATTATCCGCCCGGCTTCAGCCATTTTTACAAGAGACCTTTTGTCCCCAACACCTATTATTTGCCCCGACAAGTCAACTGGGTTACAAAGGGGACCAATGAGATTAAAAACGGTGCGAAAGCCCAAAGCTTTTCGCACAGGCATGACACTCTTCATGGATTTATGAATGCTTGGGGCATAAAAGAAACCCATACCTGTTTCTTTTAAGGTCTTTAGGGAGGTGGTCTCATCGTTCATTACGTAAACCCCCAAAGCCTCAAGAACATCTGCACTGCCAGAACGACTTGTCACAGACCTGTTTCCATGCTTTGCCACCTTGACCCCTGCTCCAGCGACAACAAAAGCACTTGCAGTGGATATATTAAAGCTTCCACTGCCATCGCCTCCCGTTCCACAGGTATCTACAACGGTTCCACCAACCTTGGACCGCATGGTTCTTTGACGCAGGGCACAGGCTGCACCTGCAATTTCTTCAGGGGTCTCTCCCTTTATTTTTAAGGCTGTCAAGACACTGGCTATTTCCACCTGACTTGCTCGTCCGCTTAGAATATAGTCAAAAATCCGTTTTGCCTCTTGAAAGGATAGACTCTCCTGATTGATTGTTTTCATTATGATGGATTTCATTTGAACCTCCTTCTTGTTTTCACCTCAGGTCCTCTGACTTAGGACACATTTACAATGCCGTCTTGTGGTTCTTTGCTATATTTATGAAATTTTCCAGCATGGCCATACCATGGCTTGTGCTGTAAGATTCCGGATGAAATTGCAGCCCATAGAGGGGATGGTCTTTATGTTTTACAGCCATTATTTCCCCTTTCTCGTCCCTAGCCAGAACGGTCAATTGTTCGGGCAAGCTTTTGACATCTATCACCAAAGAGTGGTAACGCACAACCTCCACTGGACTAACAATGCCCTCGAAGATCCCACCTTCTTCATGGTGGATTAGACTTGTTTTCCGTGTAATTGATCTTTTGCCTTGTTGACTAAAGCCCCTTCACTATGCCCAATCGCCTGATGTCCCAAACAAATTCCCAGTATAGGGTATTCGGTCTTGTATGTTTCAATCACACGCAGGGTCAAGCCCGCTTCTTCTGGATGGCCAGGACCAGGAGACAAGATAATTGCCTCTGGATCAAGGGCCTTGATGGCTTCCAGTTCAAAGGCATCATTTCTCCAAACCGTAACAGCCTTATTTAATATCCCCAGATACTGAACGATGTTGTAGGTGAATGAATCGTAATTGTCTATGACTAAAATCATGCTATGCCTCCTTGTTTTTAGTTTTTTAAGCCTTCTGCAAGTTCAACAGCCCGCATAATACTCGCTGACTTATGAATGGTCTCCATAAATTCCATTTCTGGATCTGAGTCTTTCACTATGCCCCCTCCAGCCTGGACCTGAATTCGCCCCTCTCGAAGGACGGCTGTTCGTATGGCAATACAAGTGTCCATATTTCCGTCTCTGCCAATCCACCCCACAGCGCCTGCATATATCCCCCTTTTAACCCTTTCGTTTTCAGCCAGTATGGACATGGCCTTGACCTTTGGGGCACCCGATACTGTTCCCGCAGGGAAACAGGCCTTGAATACATCCACAGCGTCCATACCCTCTTGAACCTGGCCTGTCACCTCTGAAACAATATGCATAACATGGGAAAATCGCTCGATGGTTTTGAACTTTGGCACAGTGACCGTTCCTGGTATAGAAATTCTCCCAATATCATTCCGAGCAAGATCAACAAGCATTAGGTGTTCTGCATTTTCTTTGACATCACATTTCAGTGCCTTTTCATTGGCCATGTCTTCTTGCTTGTCCTTGCCGCGTGGTCTTGTGCCTGCAATAGGGTGAATTGTGGCTGTACCGCTTTTCAAATTGACCATGGTTTCTGGGGAAGCCCCTACAATTTCTGATTTTCCAGTGCTTACAATAAACATGTAAGGGGATGGATTAAGCCGTCTTAGGGTCTTATAGACTTCCAGTCCAGTAAGACTTGTTTCTTTTTCAAGACGCCTGGAAAAAACGATTTGAAAGGCATCTCCCCTTGCGATATGATCCTTGGCTGTCATCACAAAACCTTGGAAGTCTTTTTGTTTCAAATCTGATGTCCATTTTTCTGAAAGTTCCAGTGCGCCATTTTCTCTTATTTTGATCTGGTCTTCTAAGACGGAATCCCTTGTTTCTTTTACTTCCTCTTCAAGGATTTTTTCCAGCCTTTTCATGAAGGGGACCGCCCCTTTATCACAGCAACCTTCTTCAGCATTTAAAGATGTCTCGTCGTCCTGCACATTCTCATCAAAGGGTGTCAGACCGAATTCAATCACATGCAGACACTTGTCTTCCCTGTCAATCACAAGCAGGTGCTGGGGAAGGATGAGGTGTAAATCGTCTGGGTCATGGCTTGTTTGAACAAGTTGACCCCCTATGTTTTCTATGTGTCGGATGGCATCATACCCTATGTAGCCTGCCAGCCCCCCTTGAGAAAAGGGAAGCTCACAGTCATCTTCTTGAGAGAACTTCCTATTTTTTTGCGTTCCATTCCCGCCAAGAATTTTTTTGATGATCTTAAATGGATCTTCCTCAAAGACCTGAGCCTGGTCTTCATATTCTAGTGTGACCCTTGTCCCGAGAGCCTTAACTTCTAGAACTGGATTGACTCCAATTAGGGAGTACCGTCCCACGACACCACATCGGTCTGCGCTTCAAAAAGAAAGCCCTTTCCCATATTTTTTTAAGCGTTTATAGATTTTCAGTGGGTCAGGTTCTACACTGTAAGCCACTCGACTGGTTCTTTTCTTTATGATTTTCATGTCCATAGGGTTCATCCTCCACTTCTATTCACGTGCGACCTGCACAAAAAAAGACACGTCATCCCTATTACTGGGACGAAGTGTCTTCGCGTTGCCACCCGGCTTAAATGCCTAGGGTTATATTGGGACTATGCCCCACTGGGTTCCATTCATTCGCAAAAAAATACACACCTCATCCCCACTGGGACGAAATGTGTCTATTTCGCTATGCCACCCAAGTTATATAACTTTTGCATTTCACTCTGTCAATACGGTCTTATCTCAAGACGATATTCATGTTTGCTAACGGGGTTTAACCTCCCCGACACATGCTAATCCAAAATGTTTCACATGGCTTCTCATGGACCCATTCCCCAATAGTTTCCGTACCGGCTCCCACCTGCCCCGGCTCGCTGTGACTTTTCCTAATTGAGTACTATTTCCAATCAAAGAATTTCTTTCGATTTATAATTTTTCATTTTTTTTAGCTTCAATTATTGATACTTATTCTAGCCGTGAAAGAATAATCTGTCAATGAAAATCTTTGTTTTCTACACAAAATTGGTAGGCTGCTAATTTTCTACTAAACCCTGGACTTTAACAATTAACACAGTTGCGTCCACCCTCCTTGGCCCGGTATAAATTTTCATCCGCTTGGCTGACCAGTTTATGTATATCTTGACCATGGTAAATGCTTAAGCCAGCGCTTATAGTCACCCGAATGCCTGATGCAAACACATGCCCTGCAATTCGGTTTCGAATCCGCTCTGCCACTTGGAAGGCCTCTGAAGATTCTGTACCGCTTAGAACCACTAAAAACTCCTCGCCCCATACCGACCCAGACCATCAATCTCCCGAATCTCTTCACCCATGAGCCCAGCCACTTCTATGAGAACTTGATCTCCAAGAACATGACCATAGTTATCATTCACCTTTTTGAAATGATCAATATCCATCATAATAACACTGAACTTGTGATGGTCACGCAAGGAACGCTTTATTTCATTTTCCAAGAATTCAAATATGGTCCGGCGGTTCATAATTTGGGTCAAATCATCCATTCTAGCCAAGCGTTCTAGTTCAGCCTCTAAAGATTTTTGATTTGTAATATCAAAAACAATCCCTGCCAGAAGAAGGGGTTTTCCAGCAATCTTCATAACAAACTCAAAGCAGTGCAGTGCTGTTTATTCCTTGATACACAAAGAAAAGGACCCGCCAACCGTTCGGGGGAACAATTTTTAGCGGGTCCTTAACACTTTTAATTTTTAAAATCTAGATTTAAGTCTAAATTTAAATCTTATCCTTAGCCACATAATGAGTGTGAAGAAGCTCATGCGCGCGATCCCCATAAGGCTTGCCTAGATACTCTTCATAGATCTTCTTGATCATAGGATTTTCATGAGACTTACGCCGAGTCTTCATGGCATCTTCCTTATAAATGGCTTCGGCACGTTTACGGATGATTTCCATATCACCGTGGTGGTACGGCTGGCCACCTCCGCCTATACAGCCACCTGGGCAGGCCATAATTTCAATGGCATGGTACTTGGACTTGCCTGATTTTATGTCTTCAAGCATTCTTCTTGCATTGCCAAGCCCGTGGGCAATACCGATGTTTATATCCATATCCCCAATTTTAACTGTGGCTTCACGAATACCACCAAGACCACGAAGGGCATGGTAGTCCACTTCATTGATTTCTTCACCAGTGATCCACTCTGCCGCTGTACGAACAGCCGCTTCGATAACACCACCTGTTGCACCGAAGATGACACCAGCGCCTGTTGATTCACCCAGTAGGGAATCAAAATCACTCTCTGGAAGTGATGCAAAGTCAATACCAGCTTCCTTGAGCATAGCGCCAAACTCCCTTGTGGTGACAACGACATCAACGTTTTGGTTCTCGTCTTTTGTCAGTTCAGAACGTGCCGCCTCTGCTTTTTTAGCAAGGCAAGGCATGATCGAAACCACAGTGATGTCTTCTGGCTTTATGCCAACTTTATCAGCGTAGTAAGACTTAGCCATAGCTCCAAGCATGATTTGAGGAGACTTACAAGACGATGGTATATCAAGTAGATCAGGGAATTGATGTTCAAAGAACTTGACCCAGGCCGGACAGCAGGATGTCAGAATTGGGAGGGTTCCCTTGTTTTCAATTCTATGAACCAGTTCAGACGCCTCTTCCATAATGGTTAAGTCTGCTGCCCAGTCCGTATCAAAGACTGCGTCAAATCCCATTCTTCTTAGGGACGCCGCCAATTGACCTGTTGTAATAGCCCCTGGTTCCATACCAAACATTTCCCCTATGGCCACACGGATGGCCGGTGCCACCTGAACAACCACATGCTTATTTGGATTTGTAATCGCTGACCAGACCTTCTTGGTGTTGTTAACTTCTGTCAGAGCCGCCGTTGGACACACTGCAACACACTGGCCACAGTAAGTACATGACGTTTCAGACATAGGTAGGTTAAAGGCTGGTCCGACAAAGGCATCAAAGCCTCTATTAAGGCCTGACAGGATACCACATGTTTGAACATCATTACACATGGTTTCACACCGACGGCACATAACACATTTATTCGGGTCTTTTACTAGAGAAAGTGAGGATGCATCCAGAGGATAATTCATCATGTCACCTTCCCAGTGAATTTCTCGTACACCTAGTTCTTGTGCCAATGACTGAAGTTCACACTCAAGACTCTTAGCACATATCAGACAATCTTTCGGATGATTTGACAGTAAAAGTTCCACAGAAATACGTCTTGCCGATATGGCTCGAGGGGAATCTGTTCGAACCACCATGCCCTCTGTTACCATTTCAGAACATGATGGAACCAGAGCTGGTCTGCCTTCGACTTCAACCATACAGACACGGCACGATGCCACTTGATTAACAATTCCAAAACCTTCAAGGTTCATATGGCAAAGTGTCGGAATGTGCGCATTGACTTTCTTAGCTGCATCCAGCACAGTTGTTCCCTTTGGAACTTCAACTTCAATGTCGTTGATTGTGAGTTTGATCATATCCATATCTGCCACCTCCCTTAAGGTTTAAGTACCGCATCAAATTTACAAGCGTCATAACAAGCACCGCAAGCAATACAAGCCTCTTCATCAATAACATGCGGCTTTTTCACTTCACCCGCAATACAATCAACTGGACACTTTCTTACACACGCTGTACAACCGATACATTTATCTTCAACGATTGAATACTTGGTTTTCTTTTGGCCTGTCACATAATCCACATATTCCTGATGGAAATAGTTCATAGTGGACAGGATTGGATTTGGAGCTGTTTGTCCAAGACCGCAAAGAGCGGAGTCTTTAATCATGTAACAGAGTTGTTCCATATTATCAAGATCATCATGGTGCCTTCCCCAGCGGTTATTTTTTCTAGGGTTTCAAACAAACGTCTTGTTCCAACTCGACATGGTGTACATTTGCCACAAGATTCTTCCTGTGTAAACTCAAGATAGAATTTGGAGATTTTAACCATGTCATCATCTTCATCCATAACGATCATTCCACCTGATCCCATCATGGAGCCAATAGCCTTTAGGCTTTCATAATCTATAGGTGTATCAAGATCTGCTGAGGTGATAACGCCGCCCGATGGCCCACCTGTCTGCACAGCCTTGAATTCCTTGTCCTGATAAATGCCGCCGCCTATATCGTAGATGATTTCTCTTAAAGTCGTGCCCATTGGCACTTCCACAAGACCAACATTATTAACCTTACCTGCAAGGGCGAAAACCTTGGTACCCTTTGATTTTTCTGTGCCAATGGAACTGAACCATTCTGGTCCATTCAGAATAATTGGACAGACATTGGCATAGGTCTCTACGTTACATACACACGTTGGTTTTTCCTTATATCCTGAAACAGATGGATAAGGTGGTTTCTTTGTTGGCTCACCACGGCTGCCCTCCACAGAATGAATGAGTGCCGTTTCTTCACCACAGACAAAGGCTCCGGCGCCCAAGCGGATTTCAAGATCAAAATCAAAGCCTGTGCCAAATATATCCTTACCCAGTAGGCCTGATTCTTTGGCCTGGTTCATTGCAATTTTAAGTCTATTGATTGCCAGTGGATACTCAGCACGAATGTAAACAATACCCTTGTTGGCACCGATGGCATAACCACCAATAGCCATGGCTTCAATAACACTGTGTGGATCACCCTCAAGGATGGAACGGTCCATAAACGCCCCTGGATCGCCCTCATCGGCGTTGCAAATGATGTATTTCTCATCATTTTTTTTCTTTATATGTAAGCTCCCATTTGAGCCCCGTTGGGAAGCCACCGCCTCCACGGCCTCTTAGGCCAGCTTGCTTAATTGTTTGAATAACATCTTCTGGAGACATTTCCGTTAAGACCTTACCCAGGGCTTCATAGCCTCTGAAGGCAATGTATTCATTAATGTCTTCAGGATTGATCGTTCCGCAGTTACGCAGAGCAATCCTATACTGCTTTTTATAGAAATTCATCTGTGAATGTTTGTCCTGTTTTACTTTGGCTTCAGGGTCTTCAAACAGTAGTCTTTCCACAGTACGGCCTTTAACGATGTGTTCTGCGACAATTTCCCCCGCATCTTCTGGCATAACTTTTACATAAAATACGTTATCCGGATGGATTTTTACGATGGGTCCCTGACCGCAAAAACCAAAACAGCCCGTCTTTACGACTTTTATTTCCTGATCATAGCCGACCGTCTTCAGTTCTGACTTTAAAGTGTCGATGAGCTCTTCACTCCGGGACGCGACACAGCCAGTACCGCCACAGACCATGATATGGCTTCTAATCTTTGCCAATTTCATCCCTCCCTACGCTTTATCGAATGTTTTAATCAGAATGTGATCATCAAGAAGCTCATCGCCCTCAATATGTTTATCGAACATGTCCTTAACGGCCTCAGGGTCAATTTTTCCATAAAGCACAGGTTCTTGACCTGGCTTATTCACCTGAACCGTTGGCTCTGAATGACAGTAGCCCATACAGCCCACCTGAACCACACGAACATTTTTTAGACCTTTTTCTCGATCTCATCCAAAATAGCAGAAAGGGTTTCTCGGGCACCTGCAGCTATGCCGCATGTTGCCATACCAACTAAAATTTCAGTTGTATCGCCTTCAACTTGGCCAGTCTCACGAAGTTCTACTTTTTTCATATGCTCTTCGCGAATTTTTTTAAGTTCATCAAGTGACTTAATTGGCATCGTCAGACTCCTTTCTATATTCATCGATTATAGTTTTGACATCATCCTTCTTAACATGACCATAAACCTTCTCGCCCACCATAACCACTGGAGCGAGACCACATGCTCCGATACAGCGGACATCTCGTACTGTGAACATCTTGTCTTCTGACATGCCACCGTTTTCTCAATACCCAGCTCATTCATAAACTTTTTCAGTACGTCCTCGCTGCCTTTTACGAAACAAGCCGTCCCCATACAGACACTGATTGTGTGTTTTCCACGAGGTTCTGTCGTGAAGTAAGAGTAGAAGCTTACCACACCAAATACCTTCGCCCCTGGTACATCAAGTTTGCGCGCAATATACAGCTGGACCTCCATGGGAAGGTAACCGAATAGATTCTGTGCTCTATGAAGAACATGAATCAGGGATCCCTTCTTGTCTTCCAAGCTGTCGATATATGCGTCAAGTTCCTGCAGCTTGTCTTGCGGCAGGTCGTTTAGGTCCAGAGAAATTGTCTTCTCATGAACAGCTCTTGCCATTACGACACCTTCCTTTCAGAACGTTGTGGATCGATACATTACTCCCGTTGAATCGGGTAAAGCATAACAATGTAATCTTTACCCTAATATTTCATTTTAGAAACAGCTTTTATGACATATTTGTAAAAAAAGCTGAGTCAGAATGACCTTGTTACAATGTCATTCTGACTCAGCTTCATCTTGCCTTTTTTCTATTCACTGACTTCAATATTTTGATATATAGCTGGTATAGCACTTGATGTAAACCCAACACCACCGCTCAGATAGGTGTCATCATTTGCAGAAAGCACTTTTGACCCACCAACATAAACCTTGAGCTTTCGTCCCTTGGCTCTTACTGTTAGTGTGTAGTCTTGCCTTGAAGAAAGGTCGAATGTCTCACTATCAAGAATTTCCTTGCTTGCGCCTGTATGCTTATAAAGAAGAACCTGTGAAGCCTTGTCACCAACAGCAGGCATAAGAACTGCGCTATAGCCATTAAAGATTCTGGAGTCTACATTCACGTCTGAAACTCGAAAAGCCAAGCCTGCATAATTCTCAAGACCACTTACTGGATCATAAAGGGTAATCTTTGTTTGCGCTGTCCCATCCACAAAGGATTGATCATTAAAGGTCATGAGCATTGTGCTGTTGATTGGACTTGTTGCATAAATTGAGTGTTCGTAAGCCCTGTTTAAAGTGTAAGCTCCAAAATGCTGTGTCATGGCTGGATAGGTTGCAAACTCATGGCTAAAAGCTGTCGTTAGATCCGCTAGGCTTTCAAGCGCTTCCATTTCACCTGACCCACTATTTTCTTCAACCACAAGGCTTTCTTCCTCCTCAACCTTGGCTGTTGGCACATCCAGGCTGATTTGATTTGTATCGGCATCTAGCTCTTGTATAAGCACTGCACTTAGATCTTCCTGAATAAGGAACTCAGGATTCTCTATTTTTATAAATGTTCTTACTTCTTTCTGATTCACTATATCCCTAATAACATTCTCAAGGGTTGCATCATTGCCTGTGCTCTTGAATAAAAAGGCCAAAACATCACCGACAAGTGGAACTGTATAAAGTGTTGTGGCTACAATTTTGCCCACATCACCATTGGCATAAATTTCATTCAGACTCGGCATTTTTTTACAGCATGCTTCTTGTTTCCATTTTTATCTTTTCGTTGTTTCTTTATAAATGGTTTCATTGTCCCCTAAAAATTCAGAAATATCCTTTGTGGCCTTATCAGAAATCGGCTTTCCAAAAGGCGCCAAATCATTCACCGCCTCCTGAAAACCCTGTGCAATATCAAGCGGAATGTTTGCCGGTCTGTCAAATGTATTTGTCAAAACAATGGAAAGATTGTCTATACGGTCAACCCTTGCGTAAAAACTTAATCGATCGTCTTTAACAAAAGCCTGTGCAGGATATGTCACACCACCAGACGTGATCTCTGCCACAAGCGTGTCCCTATATCCAATACTTGTTATCCCTCTGAATATAACAAATGACGGTTTCTCCACATTTGTGATTTTATCAGCAGTATACTTGAACTTCAGACCTTGAATCGGGCTGTCTGGTTGAATCAGCTCAGACAGATCAACATCTTCAAAACCGTAGGTCTCTACAATATCATCAATTTCATTGGAAACCATACCGTTAAGGAGAAAATCAAAAGGTATTACCGATTCAATAATAGCTCCAACACTTGCATTTTCAGATGCGTTGGAAACCTTGCCCACTGCAAATGATGACCAATAGTCTGAAAGTCCGATATCCATAAGCTTGTTTTTAATTTTGACTTGCGCTTCAAGAGGCAGTCTTCTTTCCTTAATGTTTTCCATTTCGGAAAAAGTGCCCATTTCACCGCTCAGTATATTTACATAAGAGGCATTGATGGCTTCCTCGGGCAAGACATCTGCCATTTGAGAAAAAGTTCCATTAATGCTCGGTTTGTCCGGTCTTCTATATGATTTTATCCCCGAAGATATGCCTTCTAAAAAGCCGCCCACGTCATCAGTGGCTGTGTCAAGCCAGTTGAGTGTGTCTTCCGATGCTGTACCAAGCCAGTCCAGCGTATCGTCTGATGCCCATCTATCCAGTCCAGCGT
>LQAJ01000096.1_pt1 | contig 57461 bp, 51 predicted proteins | sample 1535811 | NCBI WGS metagenome assembly LQAJ01 (sample SAMN04331587, study PRJNA305678) | bioreactor metagenome | isolation source: bioreactor_6 inoculated with Wadden Sea sediment 2nd replicate of a... | place: Germany: Wadden Sea, Janssand Flat
TCGTACCGATCACTGAGATCCTACGTAAGCGCCCCTTCTGGCCATTCCCACAGGTGATCATGGTGATAGGTACACCGGTATTTCCCTCAGAGTTCAATGATCCCTCTGCGAGCCGGGCAGAGCACATCGAGCAGTTCAAAGATGCTGTTTTACTGCAGATGAGAGAAACGGTAAGCTTGTATTTGCCGTAGAATCCAGATACTATGGATATATGCCAATCGACATATACGGGGTAGGAAACCCCCTGATAGATATCATCGTGCATGTCTCTGATGATGATCTGGACACACTGGGGATCCATAAGGGTACCATGCATCTCGTGGATACACGCCGGAGAGATGAGCTCATCGCTTTTATCGAAGGGAAGGAGATCACCTGTAACTGCGGTGGTTCCTGCCCGAATACCATCATCACGCTCAGTTCCCTCGGTATAGCCTCCGCTCTCGGAGGTAAAGTCGGCAGTGATGCATATGGGACCATCTACAGAGAGAAGCTGCACCAGACTCAGGTCCAGGATGAACTGAGAGACTCATCATCGCCGACCGGTTCCAGTATCATCATGGTGACTCCTGATTCAGAACGCACCATGAACACCTATCTGGGAGCGAACAGAGAGTTCGGTCCTGAGGATATCGCTGTTGAAGTACTCAAAGAGGCATCCTTCATCCATTTCACCGGGTACATGTGGGACACTGAATCACAGAAGGCAGCTACGATGAGAGCTTTGGACATGGCAAGAGAGCAGGATACCAGTATATCGTTCGATATCGCAGATCCTTTTGCTGTCAGCAGGAACAGGGAGGCCTTTCTGCATATCATAACAGAGTATGCGGATATCGTCTTTGCCAACAACGAGGAGGCCAGGATCCTCTTTGATAATTATGATGCCTATGCCTGTGCAAGGAGTATGGGGAAGCTCTGCCCCACGGCGGTCGTCAAGAACGGGAAGCAGGGATCGTTCATCAGCCACCATGGGAGCATGCACAGGATCCCGGTCAAAGGAAAAGACCCAGTGGATACGACCGGTGCGGGGGATATCTACGCAGCAGGCTTCCTGTATGGTCTCTCACGCGGTTTTGAGATCACCGCATGCGGTAACACCGCATCCTATCTTGCCGGTGAGATCATCGGACAGGTGGGAGCACAGTTCACAGCCCAGAAGATCCAGAGTATGCTCTCTCATATTCAGCAGATGCATTGATCGATGGACTTCAGCAGACCCTTACCGGGATGGTTCGGGACTGCTGAACATATACCCCTATACTGATCTCTGCAGCTCTTCTACCTTATCCAACTGCTCCCAGGTAAAAGAATCTCTTCCAAAGTGTCCATAGGCTGCCGTCTTTCTGTAGATGGGCTTGAGCAGATCAAGAGTCCTGATGATCTGACGGGGTAAGATCGAAGACCTTCATGATCGCATTGCTGATAAGCTCCTCAGGAAGCTGCGCTGTCCCGAAGGTATCCACCATGACACTCACAGGATAGGGAACTCCTATAGCATAGGCAAGCTGTACTTCGCATCGGGTACACAACCCTGCCGCAACGATATGTTTAGCTACATACCGCGCCATATATGCCGCAGACCGGTCGACCTTGGAAGGATCCTTACCGCTGAAGGCGCCCCCGCCATGTCGGCCCATGCCGCCATAGGTGTCGACGATGATCTTCCTGCCGGTCAATCCCGAATCACCCTGAGGACCTCCCACGACGAATCTGCCGGTCGGGTTGATCAGGATCTTCGTCGCATCAGAGTACATACCTGTAGGGCTGAGGACCGGGTCGATCACATGGGTCTTCAGATCGTCGACGATCTGATCATAGGAGATATCAGGATCATGCTGGTGTGAGATGACCACGGTATCGATACTCACGGGTCTGCCATTGATATAGTTCATGGTGACCTGGCTCTTCGAATCCGGTCGCATCCAGGCCAGACCGCCGCTCTTGCGCAGTTCAGCTGCCTTCTGCAGCAGTTTATGGCTGTACATGATCGGTGCAGGCATCAGCTCTTCTGTCTCATCACAGGCATATCCGAACATCATCCCCTGGTCACCTGCTCCCTGCTCTTTGAACATCCCTTCACCCACAGAGACTCCCTGAGAAATATCTTTGGACTGTCTGTGTATGGTATTCAGGATCGCCATGGATTTGTAATCAAGCCCGAAATCAGGATTGGAGTATCCGATCCCTTTGACGACATCCCGTACAAGATCCTGCAGATAGACATAGGTCGATGTCGTTATCTCTCCACCCACAAGTACCATACCGGTCGTAGTGAAGGTCTCACACGCTACGCGTGAATGTGGATCCTCCTCAAGACAGGCATCCAGTACCGCATCTGAGATCTGATCACATATCTTATCCGGATGTCCTTCACTCACCGATTCGGATGTAAACAGATAACTTCTATCTTTATTCATGTAATCCCTCCATGTTGCGTTCATGAGTCGGACCAGATCACGTGATGAAACCATGTAGACAGCATATACCACCATGATACCGGATTCTCTCACTCAGTTCCGATGTACGATCTCATTCCCCAGTATCTTTCTCGTATAGCACACACATTACCAGCTCATACGATGATCGATCAGAGCCGGTGTCTCTCGTGCTTCATTCCCTGCACACGTGAAAAAGGCTGCATCTGCTGCAGCCTTTTTACGTACGATCGGGTTACAGCAGATCATCCCTACTGGAAACGGATGAATCCGAGCTGCGTTGTGAACTGCCCTTGTAGATGATCCTGACTTGCTTATACAACCCCTCACCTTCACTCTTGGTCTCCACATCCACCACATCGTTCAGTGCCGTATGGATCAACCTTCGTTCAAACGGGTTCATCGGTTCCAGCAGTTTGGACTTTCTGGTCTTCTTCACCTGGACTGCTGTCCTGTACGCCATCCTCACCAGCTGTTCTTCATGTCGTATTCTATAGTTCTCTGCATCCACGATGATCTTTTTAGTATCATCCAACTGTCCAGCATACACATTGGCAAGCAGCTGCAGGGCATCGAGGTTCTTACCTTTCTTCCCGATGATGATCGCAGAATTCGAAGAGATGATATTCAGTCCAAGCTTGTTATCCTTACGATACGCTATCTGAACCTCTGCAGAATACCCCATCTTCTCGATCACATTCTTCACAAAATCTATGACACTCTTCTCAAAATCGTTCTTGTTCTTCGCTGGTACTACCGTTTCGCTTCTCTGAACCTTCTTCGGTTCGATGTTCTTATCATTGTGCAGATGAATCCTGATCTTTACATTGCTCTTCTTGAAGAACCCTTTCTTCCCGGGATCAACGATCTCAACATCAAAATTCTCTCTATCAAGACTGAGTTCCTTGGCAGCATTATCGATTGCCTCCTGTTCAGTCTTTCCCTCAAAATCTCTTGTCATATATTATCTCCTTAGAGCCTGAATTTCACTGTATATCACTATACTCCTTACGATCATTTCTTAGATCTCTTAGGGCTATCTTAGATGATTTCCCCTTCTTCTTACCGTTTCCTGCAGTACTTGACTCTTTCTTCACGATCTTCAGCTCAGGATGCGCTTTCTCTTCCTCGATCTCATGCACCTTCATGCTCGTAGTGACTTTCTGCTGGATGATCGTGAACAGGTTCATGACAGACCAGTAGAGGATCAGACCGGATGGAGCATTATAGAGGATGAAGAAGAACATGATCGGCATGAAGTAGATCATCATCTTGTTCATGCTCTGGGTCTGTGCAGTACCTGCTGTTGCCGACTGACTCTGCTTCATGGAAAAGATCATAGAACCCACATAGAGGATCGGCAGTAATCTGATATCACTCCCGACGAAGGGGATAGATATCGGAGCGAAGCTGAAGATCGATTCAGGCAATGAGAGGTCTGTGATCCACCCAGGGATGAACACGGCACCACGGAGCTCGAAATGTTTGTTCAGCAAGCCGTAGAGTGCTATGAAGATGGGGAACTGCAGCAGCATGGGAAGACAACCACCCATAGGATTGACTTTCTCTCGCTTATACAGCTCTGCAGTCTCTGCATTCAGCTTATTGGGATTATCTTTGTATTTCTCTTTGAGCTCTTCTATCTGCGGCGCCAGAGCTGCCATCTTCGCTGTCGATGAGAACGTCTTCTTTGTGATAGGGTAGAGTACTACCTTGATCAGGATCGTTAACAGGATGATCGCAACACCATAGTTCGGTATGATCGAGTAGAAGAAGGCAAGCAGCCATTTCAGTACCGTTTCAAGCCAGCCAAGCCATGAACTGGAATCGACAGCCTTATCAAGCTGCAGATCGGACAGGCCGAACCCATTATCTGATGCCTTGTTATAGATGGAAAGATCCTGTTTGAGGATAGGACCCATATAGAATCTGAAGACATCCGTATTCGCTGAACTGCGAATAACCGGTCTGCTGAAATACATCTGGGATCCCTGGGGGATTCCCTCTACAGCATTCTCTCTAAGACTCACACGGTACGAAGTCGCATCAGGTACACCGATGACGGTAAAATACTTACCCGTAAGGGATGCCCATGAGATGAAATCATTGGTCACATATTCGCCATTTTTTTAGTTTAATGAGATTCTTCTTGCCATCTTCATAGGTGTAGAATTTTCTGAAGGTATAGCGTCCATCAAGTTCCTCATAGAATTCAGGACCTATCTGCGGTTCATAGGCGATGGTATAGGCAAACCCGTCATAGTTCAGAGGGATGATCTGATTCACACTGTTCTCAAAGGAGACATAGACCTCAAACAGATAATCCTGCTCACTGAAGACGAACGTCTTTCGTACGGTGAATGACTCGTCTGAGACCTCTCCGTCTTCACCCACAATGGCAAAATCACGATAGAACTCTACCGTGTAATCATCGATACGCGTGTAATCGAAGGTACAGTCTACAGGGTTCTCGGTATCACCACCGAAGTAGAGATAGAAGGCCGCCTGATCATCACGTGAATTGAATATCATATCCACAGGTATGCCATCATCAAGATGTTTTTTCATCTCCATGCTGACAAGTGCTCCACCCTTTGAGGTGAATATTGCTCTGAACACGGCATTCTCTATAATGATCTGTTTATCCTCGGGATCCTGTCCAAGAGGTTGAACCGATCCGGGAACACCAGATTCATAGACCAGTGATGAGGGAGTGTTCAATGAAGCAGTCTGTGGGGTATCGGTGGTGGTTGTCTGTGTGGAAGAGTTCGCAGCAGGTTGTGAGACGATCTCTGTTGCCGACGGTTCTGGCATGAAAAAGACACTCTGTATCGTAAAGCCGACCGTGATGATTATGACTGATAACACTACAGCCAGTAAAGTCCTCTTATCCATATCTACTCCTAAATTGTACATGAGCAGTCTATCCATGAGCAGTATGTTTAAGGATAAGAACAAAGGAATATATAAAAAGAAGCGGGTCTATCAGATTAATAGACCTGCTTTCCCTATGAGTTCATAGAATTGACTTCTACGTTCATTGTAATCATACACTCTTCCCGGATAGACAATACAGGCTAGATCATATCCTTGTACAAGGCAATCTATTTCTGTCCTGAATAGTTCTTTCAGCTTACGTTTTACGGTGTTCCGTTCAACAGCATTACCGAATTTTCTTGCAGGTATAATTATGATACGGGAATAACCTAGGTCATTCTTCGTATAAATTAATTTTGCGCCTCGTACTGAAACAGCCGCCCCATCCTTAAAAATATGACTTATGTCAGACTTTTTGCTAACAATCTGTTTTTTAGTAAGGCTTTTTCTCATCCGCAACAGAGAGTTTAGCTCTACCTTTCTTTCTTCTTCTGGCCAGTACGAGACGACCACCGACTGTTTTCATTCGAGCTCTGAACCCGAATTTTCTGTTTCTTTTCACTCTACTTGGTTGGTAGGTTCTTTTCATTAGGATATTCTCCCTATATCATCGCTTTCGCGGGTTTTTTTCAAGTATGCTAAGTACACACCATCGAGTGAGGCAGTATACTGTTAAGAATCACATTTTGTCAACCCAGCCGAAGGAGTATTTTCTGTATATCCAGTTCCGGATACTTGATTCTTATCTTCCTTAGTATACTACGTTTACGAAGATCTATCATCTGAATCCAGCCAGGATGATCGACATAGATGATCAGCGTCGCACCCTCCAGTTCATGAATATGAGAATGTGCTGCAATATCGGTCCCTACTACCATCTCCCAGCTCTGGAACAGAGAAACAGCATCCTGTTCTTCGTCCATATGGATAGATGTGAAGATTTCATTGATAAAATCAGCAGCTTTCTTCATGAGTGCTATATGATCCCCTCTCCACGTGATAGGCGATACTATCATAGGAATCTTTCTTGAAATAGGACTCATCAGGTAAAAAGGTGAAAAAAGCCTGGTCGTATGAGGCCAATGATGATAAGAACCGTTCTCGTTTCTTGATATCCAATTCAAGCAGAACATCATCAAGCAGCAGCACGGGCTTGTTTCCCGTTGCCTGTTCATACAACAGGGCCTGCGTACTTTTCAACACCAGTGCTGCAAGTCTTCGTTGTCCGGTCGATGCAGTCTCGATGAAATCACGTGTATGTTCGATAAACTGATATTTATCTCTATGAGGACCGGTGGTGGTCATCTCATACTTCGCATCCCGCTCATGACTATTCTGCAGGATCCGTATCGCATCTTCCACGCATGAAGCCTGTTTCCAGGATGGTACATATTTGATCTCAGGATGTATACCATCAGCTGACACCGTTTCAAACAGGGCAGGGAACAGCTCATTGAATGAGCGTACGGTCTCTTCACGCTGCTGCTGTATCTGTATCCCGACCTCTGCGAGCTTCTGGTCATAAATAGCAAGTATGCTGTGATCTTTCTGTCGTAATACGGCATTCCGCTGTTTCACGATCATGTTCATCATGCGAAGGTCATCGATATACCGTTCATTGATCAGCGAGTTCGTCTGATCGAAGAATCGCCTCTGTTCAGCCGGAGCTCCCTGAACAAAATCCATATCCTCATGGGAAAAGATGATGGATGTACAGATGGAGAACAGAGCCTTCCTGTCTGATATCTCCGTATCATCGATGTAGATCCTTCGTTTTCCATCTTGAATCGTCAGTTTTACCGTATGATGCCGATCCTGTGTACGGATCTGTGCTATGAGAGACATCTCTTTTTCATTGAAGCGGATCAGCTGTTTATGAGACCGGCTTCTGAAGGAGGACCCATAGCAGATAATGTATACAGCTTCAAGCAAATTCGATTTTCCCTGCCCGTTATCTCCTGTGAGCGTGATGTGCTGATGGTTGGTATCAACCAGTGAAGGAGTGAGATTCCTGAAATTATAGGTCTGTATGGACTCTATGAGCATCAGTCTAGCTGCATTGGCATGATGATGTGAAAGTAGTCCTTCTCAGGGAAAGGCCCGAGTGTGATGGCTCTGTTCGGTTCAGTGAAACTGATACTGACTCGCTCTTCGTGAATGACCTTCAATGGGTTCAGTGCATAATTGTAGTTTATAGCCAGTGTGATAGGTTCACCGTAGTATTCACAGGGAATCTCTTCTTCTGCTTTTCCGATTTCGCTCTCTTCTGACGAGAGTCTCACATGCTCATTGGATATCTCTATGAACAGACGTTTTGATTTCTGTTCGACCAGGAGTGACACTCGTTTCAATGCTTCTAGGAACATCTCGCGGTCGATGATGCACTGAAAGTGCTGTTTTTCCGGTACCACCCGTCGGTAGTTGGGAAATTTTCCATCAATCAATGTGGATGATATCTTATGTGTATCGAATCTGGCAAAAATGAAGTTATCATGTATGGCCAGTTCCAGCTGTGTATCTTGAGCACACAGTTTTTTTATGAGATTGAGGAATTTAGGAGGGATGATGACAGGTTTGAACGATGGTAGTTCCTCTTCGATGATCCTGTTCATATACGAGAGTCTTCTGCCATCGGTGGCTACCATAACCAGTCCATTCCCCCCATTCTCAAGATAGACACCATTGAGAAAATATCGTGTGGTATCATCGGATACTGAGAAGATAGTCTGATCGATCATTGCTATGAGATCTCTGCTGGAGACGGTGAAGTAAAGCTGTTCATCACAGATCTTCATCTCTGGATACTTCTCTGAACTGATACTGCGAAGATGAAAATCAATTTTTTGAAACAGTGGTCGTATGACTACCTGTGAGTCCAGCTGATCTATCTCTATCTCTCCCTCAGGAAGTGAACGCAGGATACCAAGCAGTTTGTCACAGTAGATCGTAGTGCTGCCTGCCTCTACCGTATCTACCGTTATCTGTGTTTCGAAACTCACACTCAAATCAGTAGCTTTTATCGTCAACAGGTTGTTGGCTGTTTCCAGCAGGACATTCGATAATATCGAAAGGGTGTTCCTGGATGATATGATATCCTGTGCGATCATTATTGCTTTGAGCAAAGCTGTTTTTGATGATGTGAATTTCATACTAGCTCCTTACTATGGTTAGTATAATAATATTAATAGTAGTAGTAATAGGGTCTGTGGACACTGTGTATAACTTTTTTAATCTGTTAACCGGTAACAGGTAAAAAGGAATTCCACACGTGCATAACTCTGTCTTTCTATCCACATTCTATCCACTCTATCAACAACTATAGCATATTATCCACAATTAATTGATAAAAATCCACAGGTTATCCCTATGTTATCAAGAAGTTATGAACAGGTCATTTTTCGCATATGTACAACCTGTGGACAACCTGAGTCATGATATGAGTAATGTGTTTTGAGTTAATTAGTTATATATGGAGGGTCGTGTGACTCCTGTGGCAATTCACAAGCAGAACATCAAGCGTTCTGTTCTGCTTGTGAATTGTTCAGGAATCCCGTTTATACTCTTTGATATCACGCATGAGTTTCTGGATGGTGTTATCCATGGAGGAGTCGGTCTGGATCAGTGACTCTATCTTCTGGCATGCATGCATCACGGTCGTATGATCTCTTCCACCAAAGTCATAACCGATCTCCGTGGTAGAATAGTCAGTCATGTTGCGGGCAATATACATCGCTATCTGTCTTGGGACAGCGATAGCTCGTGTTCGTTTCTTACTTCTGAGTTCGATATAGGATAGATTGAAATAGTCAGCTACTACCTTCTGGATCGTCTCGATGGCTATGCTGTGATCACGGTTCAGAGAGTATGAATCCTTCAGCTGTTCCTGTGCGATCTTCAGGGTCACCTCTTTATTGAGCAACTTAGAATAGGCGATGAGTTTCGTGAGCGAGGCCTCAAGGTCTCTGACGTTGGTGTTGATGTTCCTGCTGATAAAACTCAGGATCTCATCAGCGATGGCGTAGTTGTGATCGACACATTTCTTCCGCAGGATAGCCAGTCGAGTCTCATAGTTTGGAGGCTGAAGATCGACATTCAGCCCTCTTTCGAACCTGCTTCGTAGACGTGCAGCCAGTTTTTTCAGTTCTGATACCGGTCGGTCACAGGTGAAGATCATCTGTTTGTTTGAATCATACAGATCATTGAACGTGTGAAACAGCTCCTCTTGAGTAGACTCCTTACCTTGGAGAAAATGAATATCATCAATGAGGAGTATATCGACTTTTCGGTACTTGTTCTTGAATGGCTGGATCTTCTTATCCCCGATGGCCTGGATGAACTCATTGGTGAAAGCTTCAGCGGTCACATAGGTGACTTTCATCTCAGGTATGTTCTCACTGACATATTTTCCCACAGATTGTATGAGGTGTGTCTTCCCGAGACCTACACCACCATAGATGAGACATGGGTTATAGGCAGTCCCGGGTTCTTTGCGATGGCCATGCAGGCATTGAAGGCAAATGAACTGTTATCCCCTACGATGAAGGAATCGAACGAGTAGTTCGCACTCTTGTCTTCAAGATGTGTCTGTTTTTTATGATAGGAGGCCCGCTCCTGAGAGGGCCTCTCGGGAGTGGAGTCTCCTTCGACGACCTGCTTTGCTTCTCGCTTCTTGATGATGAAATCAATAGATAGTTCGGAACCGGAGAGCTCGTGGAGCGTTTTGGTGATCATAGCACTGTATCGCTGCTTGATCTGATCCATGACGAACTTTGAAGGGACTGCGAGGATGATGGTCTCTGCTTTTGAAGAGTCATAATCGATACGGGAGAACCAGGTAGTGAACTCCTGGTCGTTGAGATCTATTTTGATCTGTGTCAGTACTTCTTTCCAGAAGTCGTAATAGTTATATTGGGTCTCATTCATAACCAGCATTGTATAGGAGTGCAAACGTAATGACAAGAATCCATCACCATAAGTTTGCTCTCATCAGAAGAATAATCAAGGGCATCGGGTCTGTGGTGAGCACTACCTGATCCCCGACATCTTGGCAAGTGTCAAAAATGGCGACAGACAGATTATTTTAAAAAAAATGACAAAATATACGAACATGCTAGAAAAAATCATATATAGCGCGTTCTGACACACCTCTTGTGTATAAAATGGCAATTCAGTTCCTGTAAGTTTGTTTACTTTTATAAGACAAAAAGGTATACTGCAAAGATTCTTAAAACATATAGGGATACATACATGCATACAACATATTCTGCTCAAGATATACAGGTCTTAAAAGGACTGGAAGCAGTCCGGAAAAGACCCGGGATGTATATTGGTTCAACGGGACTGGAGGGTCTCCATCATCTGGTCTATGAGATCGTTGATAACAGTATCGACGAGGCGCTGGCCGGTCACTGCAGTGAGATCCAGGTTTCCATCAATTCAGATCACATCATAGAAGTGAATGATAATGGTCGAGGTATTCCGGTCGATATCCATCCGGTCGAGAACGTGAGTGCTCTGGAAATAGTCATGACCAAGCTGCATGCTGGAGGGAAGTTCAACAAAGACAGCTATAAAGTCTCAGGAGGACTGCACGGGGTCGGTGTATCGGTAGTGAACGCACTGTCTGAATGGTGTGAGATTCGTGTATACCGGGACAATGAGATCTATTTTCAGCGATACAATAGAGGTATACCTGAAGAGAGCGTCGCGATCATCGGAAAGACTGAAAAACGTGGTACTCAGGTGCGGTTCAAGGCTGATAGTGAGATATTCGAAGAGATCTCCTATAGTTTTGACGTGCTGTCTCAGCGGCTTCGAGAGTTGGCCTTTCTCAATAAAGGCATCCAGATCGATATCTACGATAACAGGACTGAAGAGCAGAAGGTGAAGCAGTTCAAGTTCGAAGGTGGTGTCAAATCATTCGTTACCTATCTGAACAGATCGAAGAAACCGCTTCACCCCGAACCGATCTACTTCGAAGCGAAGAGAGATGGGATCGAACTCGAGATAGCATTGCAGTACAACGACGGCTATTCGGAGACGATCTTCTCCTTTGTGAACAACATCAACACCAGAGAGGGTGGTACTCACCTTGTCGGGTTCAAGGCAGCCCTCACCAGAGTCGTCAATGAACATCTGAAGAAATCGAAGTTCGCAAAGAAGATTGACTATACCTTCTCAGGTGATGATGTGAGAGAGGGGATAACTGCCGTTATCTCGGTGAAGGTCCCCGATCCGCAGTTCGAAGGACAGACGAAGACGAGACTCGGGAACTCCGAGGTCAAGGGAGTGGTCGAATCACTGGTGAATCAGAAACTGTCTGATTATCTTGATGAGTATCCTGAGGTGATCGGTCTGATCCTGGAAAAAGCCGTACTTGCCGCAAAGGCAAGGATCGCTGCACGAAAAGCACGGGACCTCACCCGCAGAAAGTCTTTTCTAGAGGGTTCAGGTCTTCCCGGTAAGCTGGCTGACTGCAGTGAGAAGGATCCAAGTCTCTGTGAAGTGTATATCGTAGAGGGAGACAGTGCCGGCGGCAGTGCAAAACAGGGAAGGAACAGAGAGTTTCAGGCAATACTCCCTCTCTGGGGAAAGATGCTGAATGTCGAGAAGGCCCGAACTGAAAAAGTGCTGTCCAATGAAAAACTGATGCCGATCATCACCACTCTGGGAGCAGGTGCCGGTAAGGATTTTGATGTGTCGAAGGTGCGATACCATAAAGTCATCATCATGGCTGATGCGGATGTCGATGGTTCTCATATACGAACGCTCCTGCTGACGTTCTTCTTCCGGTATATGCCTCAGATCATCGAACAGGGATATGTCTATCTGGCAATGCCCCCTCTGTATAAGATCACCTACGGAAAAAGTATCAACTATGCGTTCGATGAAGAAGACAGGAAGAAGATCATCCTGGGTCTGGGGATCACTGAGAACGATACGAAAGTAGGCATTCAGCGCTATAAAGGTCTTGGAGAGATGAACCCCAGTCAGTTGTGGGATACCACCATGAACCCAGATACACGCAGTGTCAAAAGAGTGAAGATGGAAGATGTCGTTGAGGCTGATTCCATGTTTTCCATGCTGATGGGTGAAGATGTAGAGCCTAGACGTAAGTTTATTGAGGATAATGCTTTACTAGTTTCTAACCTCGACGTTTAATAGTATATAAAGGGTATGAATGTGATTGAAAAAGAGATTGGACAAAGAGTGATACCAATTGCCATAGAAGATGAGATGAAAGAATCCTATCTGAATTATGCCATGTCCGTTATTGTCAGCAGAGCGCTGCCGGATGTGAGGGACGGGCTGAAACCTGTTCACCGGAGAATCCTGTATTCGATGCATGAGATGGGGCTGAGACATGATAAGGCATTCAAGAAGTGTGGACGTATCGTAGGTGATGTTCTCGGTAAATACCATCCCCACGGTGACCAGTCGATCTATGATGCTCTGGTACGTCTGGCGCAGGATTTTTCCATGCGGTATCAGGTGGTACATCCACAGGGTAACTTCGGTTCGGTCGATGGTGATCCACCTGCAGCCATGCGATACACAGAAGCCAAGATGAACCGCATCGCTGAAGAGATGCTCAAAGATATCAACAAAGAGACCATCGATTACGGACCGAATTACGATGATTCGATGCAGGAACCTCTGGTGCTCCCGGCATCCGTCCCGTATCTGCTTGTCAATGGAGGAAGCGGGATCGCCGTCGGTATGGCTACCAATATGGCTCCCCATAATATGACCGAGGTCTGTGCTGCTATCGCTGCCTATATCGATAACCCCGAGATCACGTTTGATGAACTGTGCGAGATCGTCAAGGGCCCGGATTTCCCGACTCAGGGTATCATCCATGGAAGAAGCGGTATACGCAATGCGTACCGGACCGGGAAGGGAAAGGTCGTCATTCGGGCCAGGTACCATCTTGATACACTGAAATCCGGTAGAGATGCGATAATCGTCACAGAGCTCCCCTATCAGGTCAATAAGGCGAATCTCCTGAAGAAGATCGCAGATCTCGTACGTGATAAGCGTGTCGAAGGTATTGCCGATCTCAGGGATGAATCGGATAGAGACGGTATGCGAATGGTCATCGAACTCAGACGCAACGCTGTTCCCAAGGTTCTGATCAACCAGCTGTTCCTGCACACAGCTCTGGAGACGAACTTCAACATAAACAACCTTGCCCTCGTTGAAGGCCAGCCAAAACTGCTGTCACTCAAAGAGATGATCCACTACTATGTACGGCACCGGGTCGATGTCGTTGTGCGCAGGACACAGTATGATCTTCGGAAAGCTGAAGAGCGTGCCCATATCCTCGAGGGTCTGAAGATCGCTCTTGATAATGTGGATGAAGTGATCCGTATCATCAAACAGTCTGAAAGTGTGGCTCTGGCGAATGAGAACCTGAGGAAACGGTTCGGACTCTCTGAGATTCAGGCAAAGGCTATTCTTGATATGAGACTGCAGAAGCTCACCAGCCTTGAGACGCAGAGAATCATAGAAGAACTCGAGCAGCTCATGCAGATGATCATCTATTATAAGGACCTCCTCAGCAGTGATGCGAAGATCCTTGGTGTCGTGAGAACTGAGATCATGGAGGTCTCTGAACGATATGGGGACAAGAGGAAGACGGAGATCGTGAGAGATGAGGTCGGTGAGATGAACATGGAAGATCTCATCAGGGAAGAAACGGTAGTGATCGTGGTCTCGAACAAAGGCTTCGTCAAACGTGTCCCGACGACAGAATACCGAAGCCAGGGACGAGGCGGTAAAGGATCGAAAGCCGCCAAGCTGCGTGATAATGACTTTGTCGAACATCTGTTCATCACCTCCACACATGACCATATCATGTTTGTGACCACTGCTGGAAAAGCCTATTGGATCAAGGCGTATGAACTGCCCGAAGGGACACGGACTACAAAGGGTTCTCACTTGAAGGCGATCCTTGCGATTTCTCCTGATGAGGATGTGACTGCGATCGTCTCCTTTAAGGATTTTACCGAAGGGACGTATGTGTTCATGGGTACCTCGAAGGGAGTGGTGAAGAAGGTTGAACTGCCGCTGTTCAAACATGCAAAGACCAGAGGTATCGCTGCGATCAAGCTTGATGAGGGCGACCGGCTCGTCAAGGCACTGCTGACCGATGGGAACAGTGAAGTCATGCTCATCTCTCGAAGAGGTCTCGGCCTGAGATTCAAGGAGTCCATGGTCCGTGCGATGGGACGTGCGACCCGAGGCGTCTCTGGGATGAAGCTCTCTGCACGCGATGAGATCGCGGGAATATTGCTGGTTGATACGAGCGAGAAGATCCTGATCATCACAGAGAACGGGTATGGCAAGAAGGTCGATTATGATACCTTCTCACCCCATGCGCGTGCTACGAAGGGGCAGATCTGTTACCGGCTCTTTGAAAAGACCGGTGAAGTCGCCGGGGCACTCAGCCTGACTGAAGAACATGATTTCATGTGTGTGACACTGATGGGTCAATCGATCAGGGTCAACGCCTCCCAGATCCCCGTTCAGGGAAGGAATACCGGTGGTGTGATCATTTCCAATATACAGGCCCCTGATATGGTCGTGTCGATCGCCAGTACGGAAAAGAACGAAGAGGAAGCCGAAGAGGTCGAGGATGTAGAAGGGACTGAAGTCCCTGAATCTGCTGCTCAGGCAGACTTTGGAGATGAGACAATCGAAACCCCAGAGAACGAAGAACCTCTCGAACCTGAAGAGGTCGAATAGAGTCTATTGTTTCACGTGAAACAATCAGGGGCTGGTCATCTGTAGATCAGCCCCTGATCTGTTTCTGCGACTGCAGTTCTTTCGGGACAGTGGGCTGCTCAGATCAACAACAGGGTTGTCTCGTATTCGCAAGATCCTTTGAAGTAGTCTTGCTCGAAGGACCTCTGATGGTTTGATGTACAGCCCACGTATCAGGAAGACCGTGTTTGCAGATACTGATACGGTGTGAGAAGAGACTGGCTGAATCAGAATATCTTCAACGATCCACGTGCCGAACTTGATGGTACAGGGTTGTGCTGCAACATGACTGATGTCAGGTATGATCGGGATTTGGGGGCTTCACGCTATGAGAAGGTCTTTGTAAGCGGCTGAAAAATACGTTCGGCCCTGTCAGAAGATGCTTCTATGTTGTTGTCTCGTTGTGCATAAGTATCGCAAAGAATCAAAAAACACACGACCCTTGAGCGGATCACTTTTCCGAAACTGAGGGGTTGAGCCGTATGGGTCCCGGAAAATATATGTTCTATATACAGAAAACGCCTATGTCATGAAAGATGGATGAAACTGAGCATCTGATGAATACCTTGTTGAATGCTTGATACTGGTTGTGGATTACTTGTGCATAAATACGTATGACACGTGAAAGGATTTTCGATCGGTGCTGGTAGTGACTCAGAAGACAAGCTTCCTTCAACGATGTGTCTAGCCTGCTGCTGAACCAGCTATACCAGTTTCTCTCATCATATGAGTTCAGGCTCCTGGAAAAAGACTCTTGCAAGGAAGTCCGGCCTCATGCAGTACGTTAGTGTGCAGCAACTCATCGCTGTCTGTCTAACTACCTCATGTGCTTATTGGCGTAGTAACGACCTTGGTTCGGTATACTGCACGTAACAGCTTTCCCGTATGTAGAGAATGTACCAGGACTGCAGCAAAAAACTTCTGGTGATATGATTTCGCTGTGCATGGTGCATGAGCTGGAATCCGTAATTCAGATATCGGACCAGGTGGTCGCTTTGAGTCTTCGGCTTCGGTGTTTGTTCCCACCATGTTCCTGGGCTCTCATAGTCATGGGTGAACTGTAAGCGGTCCATCATGATAGCTCTTGTTCCTGCAACCATCATGATTCTCTTCATCCAGCGATCTGATGATGACCGGTTATAGCACTCCTTGTAGACAGGTCCCCTGTTAGAAATCTGACAGACCTTTTCTCACAGTTTTTATGAGAAGACTGCTCGATTGGCAGAGACCTCGATCCTGTTTTTCCAGATCCTTCAATGACATCAAAGAACATGAAACGTGGGCAAGAGTTCTCCCTTGTTCATTCTGAACTTGCAGAACTCTTCAAGGAACTGTCAGTGATACTGGAATGGGTTGATGAGAAGGTAGCAGTTCTGTTGATGAGAACGGCTGTACAGTATGAAAGATCTGACAGGTATTGAATACACGGAAACAGGTGTTTTCGTGAGCGGATGTTCATCTTCTGCCTATTCCTGCAGAAGCATAATCGGATGATCTTTATGGGATCGATCCCTGCTGCTCAACTGCGTGAATCTGTAGTGATGGACGCTTGGATCCATCACTGGGCATTGATCGCACTTTCCGGTCGATACAATCTCATGCCTGAGGGTCACCAGGTTCTTCAGACCGAATCCTTATACCGTTATTATGGAACAGGTCCTTCAGTCGCATGAATGTATCATGCACCTTCTCTTCTGTCATAGTATCGCATTGTCTGTGGGACTGCGCTTCTGATCGAGTGATTACCTGCCGTTGCGGATCAAGTCGAACAACATGCTGCAGTTTTATGCTGATGAGCGATGGCAGACTCCTCAGCAGCAGATGGCACCTGCAGGGTTTATGGTATGTGGAGGATCTATAAAGCATTTATGTATTGTATGCCGGAGTGGCCGTGTTCATTCATCGTGTGGTTTTGAGATGAAGCGCAGGGAAACTTTCTGGTTTGAAGAGATTCAGGGACCTGGGTTCTTCCAGGCACTTTAGCAGACACTCACGATATACGCATGCATAAAGTGAGACCTTTCTGGGAAACCTCCCGATTTGCAAGAACTTGAAATAGGCGAATTACGGTGTTCTCATCTGCAGCTGATCAGGAGTTTTTCTATCTGCGATCATAGAAGGTGGAAAGACGAGAACTGTTGTGATCATGGAGAGTACTTCGTGAGTACGATAAGGAAGCACAGCCACACGAGGTATGTGACCGGCAAGCACGTTCATTCGCCATCTGTTCAAGCAGGGTATTTTGCGGCAGGATGACTATCACTATTTCGGTTCGATGTTTCGAACCGAAGAGGTCGGGCTCTCTTCATTCTTACAACATGGATTGTTGCATCTGTTCTGGATGATTCTGCGTTATGATTGTCACAAGCAGTGATCAGGAGGTGTGCAGAAGTATCAGAAGAGAATCGTGACAGTATCCTATGCGATGAGAATGGTACTGAATCGTTGAACAATAGAGTCTGCTTCAGAGACAGGGACAGGGGGCTGGAATCTCCTCTGTCGGAAAGACTGGTCAGATCTTCTGCAGGGGAGGATGCGATCAGGTATTGCTGAGGTGTTCAGGGCTCTCCTTCTTTTGCGGTACAGTTTGAATGAGCTTGTCGGATCAAGATGTGTTGGGCAGCGTTGTGAGCAGGGCATGCACCTCCTGTTCAGAGCGTATCTCTGTCTTCTGCGAAGGAGGGTATCGGCGCTTCATGATCCAAGGATCTGTATCACTGACAAACCGCCCGAACACAGGAACCTCACGTGGTAGTATCGTCATCGTCACACATATCCCCGGTGATTCGAGCAGATCCTGGAAACCCCTTGTGATACCATTCCTGTGAACAATTCGAGTGTCTGCGATCAGGGATGTTCCCGAAGGAGATCTGCCTGGAGTTGTGTGTTGTCTTGAATGAATACTGTCCAAGTCAGCGCTTTACAGCTGAAGATGGTCAAGCTGAGTCTGGCCTGTACGTATACATAACAACGCAGCCCCCATGGGTAGAGGGCTGCGTTGTTTCACGTGAAACAATCGACTCTGGTCAGTTGAGTGAGACGACTTCGAGCGTAGGTGAGACGGTCTCTCGCAGATATCTCTCGACTCCCTGCTTCAGGGTCATCTGAGACATCGGACAGCCTGCACAGGCTCCTACCAGACGTACGGTGACGATATCATCTTTGAGGCTGATGAATTCGATATCACCGCCATCATTCTGTAGTGATGGACGGATATCATTTATAGCATTCTTGACTTTGTCTTCCATAGTAACTCCTTGTCATAGAAAAATACATGAAGAAATATCTTTGGTCAAGAAAAAGTTGATGACATGTGTATGCTTTTAACTTATACTGACGTTCATGGTAGCAAAAAAAATCGTATTCGCAAATCAGAAGGGTGGGGTAGGTAAGACTACGACTTCTGTGAATCTTGGGGCATATCTCGCTGATGCGGGCAAAAAGGTGTTGCTGATAGACTTTGATCCACAGGGTAATATGACCAGTGCGGTAGGTGCTGATGATGAACTTGATGGTATCTACGAGGTGATCAGCGGTGATGTCTCACTGTTCGAAGCGGTGCAGAAGACCCCTGTGGATAATCTGTTCATAGTCGGATCGAACATCAATCTGGCCGGAGCGAATGTGGAACTGTCCCACGTTCAGGGTAATGAGTACTATCTGAAGAAGCAGTTGGACCAGGTGGTGCATGAGTGGGATTATATCATCATAGATTGTCCACCCTCGCTCGGCATCCTGACGCTCAATGGTCTTGTGGCTGCAGACTTCGTGATCGTTCCGCTGCAGTGTGAGTACTTCGCTCTTGAGGGGCTCAGCATGTTGATGAAGACCATCAAGAACATCCAGAAGAATCTTAATCGGGACCTCAGTCTTCTTGGTATCGTCTTCACTATGTATGATGCCAGGACACGATTGGCGAATGATGTCGTCAGTGAAGTGGTTGGGTATTTCAAAGAAAAAGTCTTCAGCAGCTATATCCCGAGAAATATACGATTATCAGAAGCACCTTCACATGGTTTGCCTATCAATCTGTATGATCCCCGATGTGCCGGCGCTGTGAGCTATAAGAAACTCGCGAAAGAGGTGGTAGAACGTGTCTAAAAGAGGTCTTGGAAAAGGGATAAACTCGTTGATCGGTGACTATACGTTTGATGACATCGTAGAAGATACCAACAAGTCTGGTGACAGGATCGAGAGGATCCCGTTGGATGCGATCATACCGAATCCTGGTCAGCCGCGAAAGAGCTTTGATATCGAGTCGCTCAAAGAGCTTGCGGAATCGATCAAGAATCAGGGAGTCCTTCAGCCGATCATAGTCGAACGGCAGGGAGACTATTATGTGGTCGTAGCTGGTGAACGACGATACCGAGCTTCAAAACTTGCGGGGATGAAAGACATTCCCGTAGTGATCAAAAACTTCACTGAAGGCCAGAGACTGGAAGTTGCCCTGATCGAGAACATCCAGAGAGAGAATCTGAACGCTATCGAAGAAGCCAAGGCTTTCAGGTATCTGATGGATCGGGCGAAGATCAATCAGGAAGAGCTTGCACTTCGGGTCGGTAAGAAACGGTCAACAGTCGCGAACAGTGTCAGACTGCTCAGTCTTCCGAAGCAGGTGCAGAACTCACTGATCAGTCAGGCGATCACGGCAGGACACGCCCGTGCGATCATGTCTGTGATCAACCCGGCAGAACAGACCATCCTGCACAATAAGATCATCATCGAACACCTCTCTGTACGCCAGGCTGAACAGATGGCACAGGATATGAACAAGGGGCAGAGAGCTGCAAGCAGCAAGAAGAAACGTACCATCAAGCACCGATCACCGGAAGTTGCTGCTATCGAAGAGAAATTCCTTGATGCCTGCGGCTCAAAAGTGCATATTAAAGGCAGCTTGAAGAAAGGCTCTGTAGAGATAGCTTTCTACTCTTCAGATGATCTGGAACGGATCTATACACTCATATCAAAGAAAGAAGATCTCTTCAGTTAGATCTTCACCAGCAGGGGAATATACATGAAACAGGGACTTGAACATGGAATCTATGCGCAATTAGTTACAGAAAAAGGAAATATTTTACTTTCATTGAGTTTTGACAAGACACCGGTCACCGTCGCCAACTTCATCGGGCTCGCAGAGGGCTCTTTGAACAGGGAAAGCCCTGAGGAGCCGTTCTACGATGGACTCAACTTTCATCGGGTGATTCCCGATTTCATGATCCAGGGCGGATGTCCTAAGGGAACTGGAACCGGCGGCCCGGGCTATGCGTTCCCTGATGAGTTCGACTCTTCGTTACGACATGACGGGCCTGGGGTCCTTTCGATGGCGAACAGCGGACCGAACACGAACGGCAGTCAGTTCTTCATCACTCATACAGCGACTCCCTGGCTTGATGATAAACACACCGTCTTCGGACGTGTGGTAGAGGGCCTTGATGTGGTCAACGCCGTCGCACAGGGAGACAGGATCGATAAGGTGGAGATCATCCGTGTAGGTGCTGAAGCAGAAGCGTTCGAGGTCTCAAAGGAGTCCTTCGAGGCTAGCCTCGCTGATTTCAAGAATGCTGCCGCCCGAGCGCAGAAAGCTGCTGCACAGAAGGTGATAGCTGAGATAGAGAACAGATGGCCGGATGCTGTCTGTTCAGATACCGGTCTGCGTCATGTGGTGATGCAGGAAGGGACCGGAGATGCAACACCATCGTTCGGGACATCAGTCACGGTACACTATACCGGCAGTCTGATGAACGGGCAGGTATTTGACAGCTCGGTCAAGCGGGGTGAGAGTGCACAGTTCGCTATCGGACAGGTGATCGAAGGGTGGAACGAAGCACTTCAGCAGATGCATAAAGGTGAGAAGCGGACGCTGATCATCCCCCCTGAACTCGGTTACGGGCAGCGGGGCTACCCCGGAGTGATCCCCCCGAACAGCTATCTGGTATTTGAAGTAGAACTCATTGATTTCTAGTTATACCTGCTGATGGCTAAACAAAAAGACAAGGTCATCTACAGCTGTTCAGAATGCGGCCACCAGGAGTCGAAATGGATGGGACGATGTCCCTCCTGCGGCGCCTGGAACACGTTTGCCGAACATGCTGTGGCGACCGGCACACAAGCTGTTTCCAAGAAGAAGAACTCAAACGCTGCGAGACCTGTCAGACTCGGAGATGTCGTGACCTCCGGTGCCAGCAGGAGCTCCTCAGGCATATCAGAACTTGATCGAGTGCTTGGCGGTGGGATCATGCAGGGCAGTGCGATCCTTATCGGTGGTGAACCGGGGATCGGGAAGTCGACACTGATGCTCCAGCTGCTCAGCAGTGCCTCTATCACCTCTTCTCTGTATATCTCAGGTGAGGAGTCGCCGGTACAGATCAAACTGCGTGCTGAGCGTCTGCGTCTTCCTCTGGGGCAGATCGAGTTGCTCCATGATACGAATCTGGAACATATCGAACAGCTCCTCAGACACAAGCGACCGCAGCTGGTCATCATCGATTCCATACAGACCCTCTTCAGTGAACAGCTCGGTCCGATACCGGGTCTGCGAATCAGATCAAGTATACCTGTATGGAACTGATCGATTGGGCGAAACAGCAAGGCTCTGCGATCTTCTTCATCGGACATGTGACGAAAGACGGGATCATTGCCGGACCGAAAGTCATAGAGCATATGGTAGATACGGTGATCAACTTCGAGCAGGCGGCTACCGGTGTTCGTATCATACGGGCGAGTAAGAACCGTTTCGGCTCTGTTGACGAGATCGGGGTCTTTACCATGAACGACACCGGATTGACCCTGTCGGGGATCCGGCGGCCTTCTTTCTGGGACAACGAGAAGAAGAGGTGCCTGCCGGCAGTATCGCAGCTGCTGTGTTCGAAGGGTCCAGGACCTTCATGGTGGAGATCCAGGCTCTGACAGTAGCCTCAAAAAGCGGGTACAGCAGAGTCTATTCTGACAGGATCGATACTGCACGCGTGTCACGGATCTCAGCCGTACTGGAGAAACACCTGGGTCTCTCGTTCTCTTCCTGTGACATCTATGTGAATGTCGCCGGTGGTATCAGGTTGAATGAGGTCGGGATAGAACTGCCGCTCGCCCTTGCACTCTACTCTGCTCTGACAGGTGCCAGATTATCGGGGAACATGCTGGCTGTGGGAGAACTGAGTCTGGCCGGGGAGGTCCGTCGTGTGCAGCATATGGAACAGAGAGTGAAGACTGCTGCGGAAATGGGGTTTCTCACCATGATCGGGCCGGCAGCAGATACCAAACGACCCTGTACGCATGCGAAGAAGGGAGGCATGGATCTGATACTGTGCCACACGATCATAGATGTCATCGAGGCCCTAGGCCAGGAGTGATACGAGGAACGGGAAGGCAAGAAAGGTCCCGATCGTGCTGCCGATGCTCGTGAAGAAGAAGACGATCAACGCATGCGTCACTCTGTTTGTATAAAAACCTTTAATAGAGAGTATATCCTCATTGATATGATCGAAATCGTAGACACGCGGTTTTCGGACTGATGCTTCTACCATGCCGACGACGATCCCGACTCCGATGGTCGGGTTGAGTGACGTGAACGGTGCCAGCAGTACTGACAGCAGGACGGTAAGAGGATGTGCGAGGGCTATGATGGCCCCGATCCCCGAGAGAATACCATTTACCAGAAACCAGTAGAAGAACATCTTCAAACCCTGATTCCATCCGGCATTGATGAACCCGTAGGCCATCATGCAGATGACTACAGCAGGAATGATCCAGGGGAGGAACTTGTTGAATCTGGGAGCTTTCGGCAGGGTCTTCAGTTCTGACAGATCGGTTTGCTGGTCCCCGGCGGCAAGTCGTTCGATGGCAGCTGCGATTCCCGGTGCATGACCTGCTCCGATGGCAGCGACCAGTTTTTTCCCGGGAGCCAGAAAGATCTTGGTAGCAAGATACTGATCTCTCTCATCGATCAGCACCGCTTTGACTGAAGGAAGTTCCTGTGCCAACTCTTCCATCATCCCGCTGAGGGCACTTCGTTCTTTCAAAGCTTCTATATCCTGTTCACTGAGTTCCTCGCGAGAGAATGCCGCAGAGATCAGAACCCCCAGCATCTTCATCTTGTTCCAGAATGAAGATTTCTGCCAGGCACGGCGCAGGGTGATCTGAATATCACGGTCGCACAGGGAATAGGGGATACCTGCTTCTTTTGCAGCGAGGGCGGCGATCTTCATCTCTTCTCCGGGTGCTGCCCCGGTCTGTGCTCCCATCCTCTTCTGAAAGGAGGAGAGGGCAAGGTTTGCCAGAAGGAAGAACCCTTGTCCTTTCTTTATGATAGTCTGGATATTGACATTCTCCCAGGACTGCCCTTCCATCATATTCTTATATCTGCCCGGGTCCAGTTCCAGACATACTCGATCCGGAGCTTCATTCGCAATGAAGTCTTTCACCTCTTTGACACTGTCAGAAGAGACGTGTGCCGTCCCGATCAGGAATATCTCTTTATCTTGAATAGATATTCTCGTCAACGTGTCACTCAGTTGTTCTATCATCCTATGCTCCTTATCCTACTGTTGCACACTATACCCTCGAATAGCGAAAGGCTCAAGTATGTGTTGATAAAGAGCAGCGTATCAGATACATTCTCGATATGGAAACGATCATATACCTTCTGACCCTGTTTGCCTTTCTGGCTGCAGGGATGCTCTCAGCCAGGATCATCATCCCGAGAACCTGGACATCTCTGGTAAACAGGGCTTTGAGCCTCTGTCTCTACCTGCTGCTCTTCTTCATGGGGGTCAGAACCGGTCTGATTGAGGATATCACGGAGAAGCTCTCCATGATCGGGGAGCTTGCATTCCTTTTTGCAGCAGTCACAGTCGCAGGCAGTGCCTTCACGGTGATCCTGCTCGGGTTCCTGGTTCGTACCGGTGAGAAAGAAGGTCCGGCTCTGGCAGCTGGAGCATCTGCTCCAGAGCCCGTGGTACCGGGACCGGTCCCCGCGAGTGCCGGGATCCTCGGACATCTGAAGGAACCCCTTCGGCTGCTGCTCTGTGTGGTCGCTGGAGCGGTCCTTGCACTGCTGACCCCGCTGTTCTCCTGGTTCAACGACTCGATCACCAATACGACGCTGTATGTTCTCCTGTTCCTGGTCGGAGTACAGATGATTCAGAGCAACACCGATATGATCAGTGTCTTCAAGAACCCGATATCGATCCTGCTGCCGATCGGCACCGTGGCAGGTTCTCTCGGGGCCTCGTGTCTGATCCCTCTCGTCTCTGAGGTGAGTCTGTTCGAATCACTCTCCATAGCTTCGGGGTTCGGGTGGTATTCTCTTTCAGGAGTACTTATCGCGGAACTTGGCGATCCCATACTGGGTTCGGTCGCATTCTTGAGCAACCTCTTCAGAGAGAGTATCGCCTTTCTGATGATACCCTGCTTGCAAGTTACGGGAAGAAGCATGCAGCGATCAGTGTGGGAGGGGCTACCAGTATGGATGTCACGCTGCCCATCATCGAGAAGAGCTGCGGGGCGGCCTTCGTCCCGCTCTCTCTTGCTCATGGGATCCTTCTGACCCTGATCGTCCCCTTCCTTGTTCCCCTGTTCTATGCCTGGGTCTGATCTGCGCTAGTCCTCTAGCGGTATGACAATCTGCAGGACATAGAACCCGGCTTCTTTCACACCGCGTAGGATGACTTGATCGGAAGAGGGAATGAACCCCTTCTGCTTGAGAGCCTGCAGGCTGTACTGCAGTGCACCCCTGATACCCTGTTCTGAGCTGTCGGCGAACTGATAGAAATAATAGGGTCCTTCTGCAAGATCTCTTGTATGAAAAGGAGGCACATCGACCGGGCCCTCTGCAGGTCCTGCACCGATGGCAAGAGAGTTCTTCCCCTCTGTGAGCACTGCTTCCTGCGTCGTGAAGACGGCAAGCTCCTCATCGATCAGAGGGATCGATGCCTCCTGAGCGAGCTGTTTCAAACGCCGCAGGCCCCGTTCCGGGTCGAATAAAGTTTCAGTTTCTGGTATACATGTATACTGTGTCGTTGTGAACAAATGCAGTTTCATAGCTTTCATAGACAGGATAGTAGTGAATTTGGAAAAAAAAGTACAGTATACGCTTAAGAAAAGCAGTAAGAGAAAGACGATCTCCATACGGGTATCATCACAGGGGCATGTTGAAGTCTCTGCACCGGTACGGTGCACCATGGCTGAGATCGAACGTGTGGTCAGATCCCGTACCGACTGGATTCGGAAGACCCGGGAACGGTATAAGGACTATGCTGCCCCCCTCGTACATACCTATGAGACAGGGGATCTCTTCTATCTCCATGGGACACCTCGGAAGCTGATCATCACAGAGGGTGGTCATCCTTCCGTGACAGTATCTGATTCGACGATAACGGTACAGACGAGAACCGGTACCGTATATGCTGATGAGTCCCAGCGAAAGGCCTATTACCGAAGGAAGCTGGTGCAGTGGTACAAGGCTGAAGCGAAGCAGGAATTGACCGAGCGGGTAGCGTACTGGTGTTCACGGTATCCTGAACTTGATGTAGGAGTCGGAGAGGCGAGTGGAGAGATCACCCTTCGCCTGATGAAGAGAAGATGGGGGAGCTGTGATAAGCAGGGACGTCTGACCTTCAATACCACCCTGATCTGTGCTCCGCCTGAGCTCATTGACTATGTCATCGTCCATGAACTGTGTCATCGGGTCGAGTTCAATCACGGCAAAGCGTTCTACCAGAATGTAGAGCAGTACCTGCCGGGGCATCAGAGACTGCATGTAGCCATGCGACTGCAGGCCGGGCTCTGGGTGCTGTAGCAGAAGCGACAGAAGATCCTCCTGACGGTTGTTGTATTGATACCTATTCAGTATTATAGTAGGTATACAGGTGAATCAGACAGGAACGAAGCAAAGAACATACTGCATGAAGTACCGGTGCATGAATGCGCCGGGTATTGATGCGTAGGAGAAGATATGAAAGCGGTAGAATTGGCTCCGAAGATCTATTGTGTCCGTGCGAATATTGGTAGTCGAGATCTGTTCGAGGGAATCTGGCCGATCCCGCATGGGGTCTCCCTCAATTCCTATGTGGTCAGAGGCGAGAAGATCGCACTGATCGATCTGGTGAAGGACTGGGAACATGCAGTGGACAGTATCACCGAACAGATGGCATCGATCGGTGTCACTGTCAGCGACATCGATTACCTGATCATCAACCACATGGAACCGGACCACACCGGGTGGCTTGCGGAGATGCGGAAGAAGAATCCTGAGATGGAGATCCTCTGCACCAAGAAGGCGGTGCCGCTGGTAGCTGCGTTCTATGGGATCGAAGAGGGTGTGAGAGCCGTCGGTTCCGGTGATACCCTGGATCTTGGCGGGATCACCCTTCAGTTTGAAGACACTCCGAACATCCACTGGCCTGAGACCATGATGACGTATGAACCTGCCTCAGGGACCCTGTTCTCCTGCGATGGCTTCGGAGCCTTCGGACAGGTAGGCGAACACCTGTTCGATGATCAGCTTACCGAAGAAGAGCACGAATTCTTTGCACGTGAGACTGAACGGTACTATGCGAATATCGTATCGACGTTTTCAGGATTCGTGGAGAAGGGGATCAGGAAACTCAGCTCTCTGGAGATCAGGATGATCGCACCCAGTCATGGGGTGATCTGGAGAAAAGACCCGAAGAAGATCATCGATCATTATCAGAAGCTGGCCTCATACAAGAATGGACCAGCTGAGCAGGAAGTGACCATCGTCTGGAGCAGCATGTACGGTAATACCGAACAACTGCTCGAACATGTCATTGCGGGGGTTGCCTCTGAAGGGATCCCGGTCCATGTACATAGAGTCCCCCAGGAGCACGTCTCATTCGTTCTGGCTTCAGCCTGGCGGTCTTCGGGCATCATCGTCGGTACCCCTACCTATGAGTACAAGATGTTCCCCCCCATGTATGCGGTTCTCGATATCTTCGAACGAAGTCACCTCCTGAACCGTAAGACTATGAGATTCGGGTCTTATGGGTGGTCTGGAGGGGCCAAGAAACAGTACGATGAGTTCCTCAGCTCCATGAAGTGGGACTGCATCGGCGCTGTAGAGTATCAGGGTGCTCCCTCTCAGGAGGATAAAGAGCAGGCCTATGAGATGGCTAAAGAACTGGCTCGACAGGTGAAAGCCTGGAAGTAGGGCTCTGAGATGCTGCATCAAGAAAGGCCTGAAACAATGGTTTCATCGATGCAGAGACTGCATGCATCATCTCAGGGTGCCATTGTACCCCGACGGCAAAATAATAGTTCGGGTCGATCAGTTCGATCGCTTCAGGGACTCCGTCAGGTGCCCGTGCTGTGATCCTGAGCCCGCTCCCGAGTCTGTGGATGCACTGATGATGGAAGCTGTTGACCATCACCCGGTTGCCGAAGAGCTCCTGAAGACGGCTGTGAGGCACGATCTCCACAGGATGGGAGGTCTCTCCCCGCTTCGCCTGCTGCATATGTTTGAACGTCGATCCCTCGATGAGATTGGTATCCTGATAGAGAGACCCTCCAAGCGCGGTGTTCAGCACCTGCAGTCCCCTGCAGATGGCAAGGACGGGTATCTTCCGTGCTATGATCTCCTGCACACAGGCTATCTGTACCGTGTCGATGTGCTGATCGGTATACCCCAGAAGGGGGTGAGCCTCCTCCCTGTAGGTATGCGGGTGCAGATCATACCCCCCTGAGAGCAGCACCCCATCGGTATGTGATACCAGGCGGATCATCGTCTCAGGGGAGTCACAGATGGGAATGATGAAGGGGATCCCCCACATCGCTCGACCGCCTCCACATAATCATGATTCACATAATCCCGTTCCATCCCGTAGAACAGTCGGGATTCGTTCGGGATGCGATTGCCCATGATACCGATGACCGGCCCTGTGTTCATATCAGTCAGCCTGCGGGAAAGGTCTTCAAGCAGAGCAAGAAGATACTCATAGACACGGGCAGCAGAAGAGATACTCATGCGTTCATCGGTCGAGTGGACACCGGACAGATCAGGGCCGAAGGAGATGGAATCCATATCAGCAGCCTTGCTGTTGATCATCCCGCATTCAAGCCCTGCATGGATTGCTGTGATTACCGGTTCCTTACCCGTATGTCGTCTGTAGAACTCTGCACAGACCTCTGCCAGAGGCGAGGAAGGATTCGGTGTCCAGGCAGGATACTTGTTCTCCCTGCTGGTCAGGGCCCCAGAGAGTTCGAAGGCGGTACAGGTTCGCTCCTCTATCTCATCACGGGCCGAGGCGATCGATGATCTCTGGCTTGCGATGAAGGTGCAGGAATTCTGGTCAAGGCGGACGATAGCCAGGTTGTTGGATGTCTCTACCAGGCCATCGAGCCTGCTGCTCATCGAGATCACACCATGCGGGGTCAGATACAATGCATCGATGATGGAGGCAGACTGCTCTCTGGTCAGGACCTGTCCGGGAAGTTCGGTCTTCACTGCACTGATAGCTGCGTGCGGGTCCTGGACTGCCAGTTCATCGTGAAGAGCCTGCTGCATCTCCTCAACCAGAGCCTCTACCGTAGCGTCAGCCTCCTTCGGGACGGTGAAGGTGCAGGAGAACGTGCTTGGGATCACGTTGTGTTTACTTCCTCCGGACATGGAAGCGAGGGCGATCGGGAAGGTACGGTCCAGACGTTTGAGCATTCGCACTCCACAAAGTATCGCATTCCCCCTTCCCGTATGGATCTCAGCACCCGAATGACCACCGGTGAACCCGGAGAGGGTCAGTCTCCATGCCTGTTCATCCTCTGATGGCATGGTGAGTGCCGGAGTAAGGGTCCCTGAGACCTCTCCCCCGCCTGCACAACCGATATAGAAGATCCCTTCCTCTTCAGAGTCGAGATTGATCAGTCTCCTGCTCTGGATGTACTGTATCTCCAGATCCGTCGCGCCGCCGAGTCCGGTCTCCTCTGAGACGGTGAACACCCCCTCCAATGGACCATGTACCGCTTCGGCATTAGAGAAGAGAGCCAGCACCATCGCGATGGCAATACCGTTATCAGCTCCCAGAGTCGTCCCCTTTGCTGTGAGGTAGTCACCGTCTATCTGCAGCTGCAGGGGATCTCTGGTAAAATCATGTTCATATCCTTCATCTTTGACACAGACCATATCCATATGACCCTGAAGAGCGATCGGTGCGATCTTCTCCTTCCCTGGAGACCCCTCCTTTCGTATGATCACATTACCTGCCTGATCGACCACATGCCATAGACTGTGTGCTGTGGCGAAATCGATCAGATACTGGCGTATGGCCGCTTCATTGCCTGACTCACGGGGTATCTTGGATATCTCCCTGAAATAATACATGACCTGATCGTCTTTGGTCGTCTTTTCTGTGTCCTTATCCATAATGATCCCCTTTGTTGATGATAGCTTACTAGAAGAGTATAAACACTCAGAAGAAAAAAAGCCACACCGCAGGAATAAAAAAAAGAAAAAAACTTGACAAAGCACCCTGTTGGTGGTACATAATGGACTATACCAATGTTGTAAAAAAGGTAAAATGATATGGACCTGTATATCGATAAAGAACAGAGCACGCCGATTTACCGACAGATTACCATGCAGATAACAAAAATGGTACAGGATGGTATACTGAATCCCGGCGATAAGCTCCCGGCAGAACGCGCCCTGGCTGACTCCCTGGGCATAGCACGCGGGACGATTAAGAAAGCCTATATGGAGCTGGCGAGCAACAAGGTGATAGAGATCACCCAGGGACGGGGAAGCTTTGTCTCCTCTGAACATGAGATCCAGTCAGAGGGAAGGAAGGAACAGGCGGTAGCCCTCATAGAAGAGGTCCTGGACCAGCTGACGAGACTGCGATTCGAAGATCGGGAGATACAGAACCTCATGCAGATCATCATGATGGAGCGAAAGAGCAGACAGCTCAATCTCTCCATCGCTACGGTGGACTGCAACCCTGAATCGCTTGAGATCTTTCATCGGCAGCTGAGCTACATCTCGAAGATCACCATCCACGACTATCTGCTTGACGATATCGTCAATGACCCTCACGCTGCAGAGTCCTTGAAGGTCTATGACCTGATCCTGACGACAACGACCCATTATGCAGAACTGACCGGGCTGCTGCCGGAAAGCCGTGAGAAGATCTTTCAGGCTGCTGTGGCTCCGAACTACCAGACGATCATCGACCTTGCCTCGATCAGAGAGCAGAGCCGAGTGGGCATCATCTGCGAAAGCAGGATATTCGAACGTATCATACGTCAGAGGCTGCGGTCTCTGGGGATCTTCAGCGGGAAGATACGGACACTTACCTATCAGAAGGCAGCCAGGATCGGCGAGTTCCTCAGTGATAAGGATATCATCATCATCCCTCCCGATGGAGCTGCACATCTGTCAGCGTATGCGAACGAACTCGAGGAGTATACTCGCGGGGGCGGATCGATCATCAACTTCGTCTATCAGATGGAACGGGGATCTCTGATCTATATCGAACAGCAGATATCACGACTCATGGAAGCAGGAAGATAGGAAATGGATACCATGGAACAGATCAATGTAGTGCTCGGGGTGATCGGATCGGACTGTCACGCCGTCGGGAACAAGATCCTGGAACGATATTTCAGTGCAGAGGGATTCTCTGTGACGAATCTTGGGGTCATGGTAAGTCAGGATGAGTTCATCGATGCAGCCATAGAGACAGGAGCGGAAGCTATCCTGGTCTCCTCCCTCTACGGGCATGCTGAGATAGACTGTGAAGGATTCAGGGACCGTTGTCTAGAGCGGGGGCTCGATCACGTGGTGCTCTATCTGGGAGGGAATCTGGTCGTGGGAAAGACCGATCAGACAGCAGTGGAACAGAAGTTCCTCGACATGGGCTTCGATCGCGTGTTCTCAGGTTCCCACAATGAACTGACAGATCAGGCTCAGCTGCTGCGTGATGATATCATGGCCAGCAGGAACGGGAAACACCACAGGGCAGGTTGAAAGAGAGAACATGATGCCGTACACAGAGCATATAGGGATCGATATCGGATCTACATGGACCAAAGGAGCCCTGTTCCTTGAACATGAGGATCGCCATCTTGAGCTGATCGAACGGTTCGAGCAACCCACCGTACGCGAAGACGTCTCCGATGCCTGCATCTCGATCTATCAGCGGCTGCGGGCTGCAGCCGTGACACAGGATCCGAACATCGGCTTCTCCTCATCGGCTCATGGGGGCTTGAGTATCATCTCCATAGGACTCGTACCCTCGTTCACCGAACGGCTGGCAAAAGAGGCAGCACTCTCGGCAGGGGCTAAACTGGTCCACAGCATAGCCTATCGCATCAGCAGAGAAGATATCCAGTACATCGAAGACCAGCGACCTGACATCATCCTCTTCACAGGAGGTACTGACGGGGGGAACAGGGGCTATATCCTGGAGAATGCCAGAGCACTGGCGGATCTGAAGATCCCGACGGTGATGATCTATGCAGGGAACAGGGATGTCGCACCTGCGGTGAAGACTCTGATCTCAGAAGCCCGGAATGCTATCGAACTGATCTGCTGTGACAATATCATGCCGGTGATCGAAGAACCTGAACTGCACGAAGTCAGAGAAGTCATCAAGACAGTCTTCATGGAGAAGATCATCCAGGGCAAGGGGCTGCAGCGCGCCTGCGAGGTACTGCAGAGCCTGCCGACACCTACTCCCGGAAGTGTCTTCGAACTCGTGGAGAGACTCTCTGACGGGCCGCTGCTTTTGGCGGACTGGGGCCTCCTCGATATCGGAGGGGCTACGACAGACTGCTACACCGCGGTGAAAGACCCGATCCTTGATCAGTATGAAGGTATCCCCGTCTTCCATCGTGGTATCAGCCCGCAGAGGATCTCAAGAAGTGTCGAAGGGGATCTTGGCATGCGGCTGAATGCCCTGCAGGCAGCAGCATGGGCGAAGCGATTCGGTATGCCTGATCCAGAGGGACTGAGAGCATATGCCGAAGAGGTGGCGGGGTCCATCGAACGGATTCCCCTGACTGCCGCTGAGCTCGTCTATGAGAGAAGGATCGCATCGCTGTGCAGCTCTCTCTCCTTCGCCCGGCATGCAGGGAGCCTCAGACCGATCTATACCCCCGAAGGCTGCAGTATATGCAGCAGGGAAAGAATCTCACATCACTCAAAGAGCTGGTCATCAGCGGCGGGGTTGTACGGACGATCCGCAGACAGGGTCCCGAGCTGCTTCAGCAGGGACTGTGTGAGCCGCATGCCATCTCACTGGTCCCCCGTACCGTATCGCTCTGGTACGATGAAGCATATATCGTACCGCTGCTTGCGCATGTACGGAACGCTGATCCCGGGCAGGTGAGACACCTGCTGTTCGAGCACGCACTACAGAAAGTCGACCGACATGGAGAACCATCATGAATACTGGACTTGATACACAGAAGTTCACCGAAGAACGAAAGACCGTGCTGCAGTCATGGCCGACCGGGATTGAGGTGGACCTGGAAGAGGCCTTTGCCTTCCATCAGAGTCTGCCGAAGAAGAAGGTCTGCTCGATACGGCTGCAGGAAGCTCTTGATCAACAGGTAGTCCTCCTCCAGCCGCGGGCCGGGGTAGCCCTGGTGGATGAACACATCCGTCTGCTGAGTTTTCTGCAGGAGGAATCTGATCTGCTGCCTACCACCATCGATGCCTATACCAGACAGAACAAGTATGCAGATGCACAGAAGGGCATCGAGCGTTCCGAGCAGGCTCAGCGCTCTCTGCTCAACGGGTTCCCCGCTGTCAATCATGGGGTACACGGCTGTCGAAGCATCATAGAGGCGCTGGATAAACCGGTGGAGATCAGGCACGGGACTCCCGATGCACGGCTGTTGACAGAGATCGCACTTGCAGGAGGGTTCACCTCCTATGAAGGGGGAGGGATCTCCTATAACATCCCCTACGCAAAGAACGTCCCGTTGGAGAAGTCCATCCGTGACTGGCAGTATGTCGACCATCTGGTGGGTATCTACGAAGCCCATGGCTGCAGTATCAACCGGGAACCGTTCGGACCGCTCTCGGGGACACTGGTGCCTCCCTGTGTGAGCCATACCGTTGCTATCATCGAGGGGCTTCTGGCTCTGGAACAGGGAGTGAAGTCCCTGACACTCGGGTATGGTCAGGCGGGGAATCTGGTCCAGGACATCGCAGCGATGCGTGTGCTGAAGAAGCTTGCTGACGGCTACTTCAATCAGATGGGCTATACCGATTATCAGCTGTCGACGGTGTTTCATCAATGGATGGGGGGATTCCCTGAATCTGAGGCCCAAGCCTTTGCCGTCATCTCATGGGGAGGGGTGGTGGCTTCGTTATCAGGTGCAACCAAGGTGATCGTGAAAACACCCCACGAAGCTCTGGGAATCCCCACGAAAGAGGCGAACCGGGACGGGTTGCTTGCGACACGGCAGAGCATCCAGATGGTAGCTGACCTCTCTCCCCTTGATACGCTGCGGATCAGCGAGGAAGAAGAGCTGATCACCAGTGAAGTGACCTGTCTCATGCGATCAGTGATCGAACTGGGAGCAGGAGACCTGGCAGCAGGAGCGGTGCGAGCCTTTGAAGCCGGGGTGATCGATGTGCCGTTCGCACCTGCCGTGTGCAATGCCGGAAAGGTATTGCCGGTACGTGATAACGACGGGGCGGTACGACTCTTTGATGCAGGGAACATGCCGCTGAGCAGTGACATCCTCGCATACCACAGGGATAAGATCGCCCATCGTGCGAAGCAGGAGAAACGAGAAGCAAGCTTTCAGATGGTGATCGATGATATCTATGCCATCAGCAAAGGAAGACTGGTAGGGAGACCAACATGAGAATAACCGATGTGATCTGTGTCCCGGGAAGTTCCGGGTTCTATTTTGACGATCAGAAGGCCATAAAAGAGGGGATCGCCCACGACGGGTTCTTCTATGACGGGGAAGTCAGGACACCCGGATTCAGCTCAGTCCGTATGGCCGGCGAGGCGCTGTCAATCATACTGCTGCTGGAAAACGGTCGTTTTGCCGTCGGGGACTGTGCTGCGGTACAGTACTCGGGTACCGGAGGCAGGGACCCGCTCTTCCTCGCTGAGACCTTTATCCCGGAGATCATGAGAGAGGTAGCACTTCTGCTCATCGGAAAAGAACTCTCATCGTTCATCGAGCTGGCAACCATGATCGATACGGTGATGATCGACGGGAGACGACTGCATACCGCTGTACGGTACGGTATCTCACAGGCACTCCTTGAGGCTGTTTCCATCGCTCACGGCAAGCTGCCGGTCCAGCAGATCTGCAGTGAATACCGGCTGCCGATCATACCGCAGCCGATCGAGCTGTTCGGCCAGTGCGGTGATGACCGGTATGCCGCTGTCGATAAGATGATCCTCAAAGGTGTGGATGTGCTGCCTCATGGGCTGATCAATGAGATAGAGACCAAGCTCGGTCGAGACGGCCGGCTGCTCAAGCAGTATATCCGCTGGATCCGTGATCGAATAGCGCAGCAGCGCCCCGGGTACTCACCGGTGATCCATATCGATGTCTACGGTACGATCGGGATGATCTTCGATCATGACCTGTCAGCCATGACCGACTATCTTGCCGGACTGCAGGAGGATGCCGGAACGCATGAACTCTATATCGAAGGACCTGTGGATATGGGTGGGAAGCCGGAACAGATACAGATGCTCACAGCGCTCACTGAGTCGCTGAAAGCAGCAGGATCCCCTGTGAAGCTCGTAGCGGACGAGTGGTGCAACACCATCGAAGATATCCGAGACTTCACCGATGCCAGATCCTGCCATATGGTGCAGATCAAGACGCCTGATCTCGGGAGCATCCATAATACCATCGAAAGTGTGCTCTACTGCAAAGCTCATGGTATCGAGGCGTATCAGGGAGGGACCTGCAATGAGACCGACATATCGGCAGCACGGTCTGTTCATGCAGCCCTTGCGACACGACCGGAGCGCATGCTGATCAAACCGGGTATGGGCTTTGACGAAGGCCTGACGATCGTAAGGAACGAGATGGCACGGACCATCGAACTGATGAGAAGAGGTGAAGCATATGCATGAGAGAAGAACCTGTACGATCCTGTCGCCTACGGCGATCCTCGGATACGGATTCCCTGAGAGCTCCTTCGAGCGGGCTCTTGCCTGTGATCCTGATGTGATAGCCGTTGACGGGGGATCGACAGATCCCGGACCCTACTATCTCGGAGCAGGTAAACCCTTCACGAACCGGAACGGAGTGAAGAGAGACCTCTCCTATATGATTGAGGCAGGACTGTCTCGAAGGATCCCGGTGATCATCGGTACCGCCGGAGGCAGCGGAGCCAAAGTCCATGTAGACTGGTGCCTGGAAATCATCAGGGAGATCGTGCAGGAGCAGAAGCTCGGGGCGTGCAAAATCGGAGTGATCTATGCCGACATACCCGGCTCCATCGTAGCACAACGGCTGGCAGAGGGGGGTATCACCCCTCTTGCAGGAGTCCCTGAACTGACACAGGAGTATCTTGCACAGACTACCAACATCGTGGCACAGATGGGACATGAACCCATGATCGATGCCCTTGACCGGGGCTGTGACATCATCCTGGCTGGAAGAGCCTATGATCCTGCATGTTTTGCCGCGGTCCCCATCCGTATGGGCTTCGATCCCGGACTCTGCCTGCATGCCGGCAAGATCCTCGAGTGTGCAGCCATTGCCGCCACTCCGGGATCCGGTTCGGATTGTGTCATAGGGATCATAGACGAGGACCATTTCACCCTGAAGACCGTCAGTGATGAGCGGAGATTCACTGAAGAGTCGACCTGTGCCCATACCCTCTATGAGAAATCGGACCCCTACCACCTGCCGGGACCGGGAGGCATGCTCAATCTTGAACATACTGAATTTCGAGAGATCGCTGATGGTGTTGAGGTCTACGGGTCGGTGTTCGAACCCTCAGAGCACTATACCATCAAGCTTGAGGGTGCCCGACTCACAGGGTACAGGACGATCTCCATCGCAGCGACGAGGGATCCGATCATGATCGGACAGCTTGATGAGATCATCGAGCAGGTGCAGCAGCGGGTGGCGAAGCTGGTCCCGCAGCTCTATGCAGATTCACAGATCTGTGTACACCAGTACGGGAGGAACGGGGTGATGGGACCCATGGAACCGAATCCGGTATATGAAGGACATGAGAGTGTGCTGCTTATCGATGTGCTGGGCAGGAGGCAGGAAGATGCCGACTCTGTGTGCAGCCTGATGCGTTCGACACTGCTGCACTATGGGTATCGCGGCAGGATCGCAACAGCAGGGAACCTGGCATTCCCCTTCTCGCCCTCTGATATATCGACCGGTGAGGTCTACGAATTCTCTCTCTACCATATTCTGCAGCAGAAGCCGGATGACACGTTCTTTCCGGTCAAGGAGGTCCTCCTATGAACAGAAGACTCATAGACCTGGCACGGGTGATCAGATCAAAGAACGCAGGCCCCTTCGAACTTACCCTCGATATCATCTGCAGAGACGAGGATGCCTATGCTATACTGAAGAGAGCGCAGGTCATAACCCCTGAACGTATGGCTGCCCTGTACCATGTCCCGGTGGAGGATATCCTGCAGATCATCTATTTCGAACCGGCACATGCGGTCAAAGTGACGATGAGACGCAGGATCCCCTCAGGAGCCTTTGGAGAGACCGATATCTACGGTGCACAGCAGCATGCACCGCTGATGCTCATGGAGTTTTCGTGTGACACCTAAAAGAAGACCTGAACCGGTAAAAGAAGATCTCATATTCTCCACCTACTACGCCCCTCGCGGGCGTATGCGGTTGTACAAACTCGGAAAGGAGCTCGCTCAGCGCTATCTTGCCCCCTCAGACCTGCTCATTGCCATCATCGGTAATGCAGGAGCGGGGAAGTCCACGCTGATCAAAGGGCTCTTCCCGGGACTGGAGCTGACCAATGATGATTCAGGGGTCAATGTGAAGAGCACTCCGCTGTTCACCTTCTCGGAAGATGACTTCTTCTCCGGTCACACCTTCCATATCGACTACCTCTATGAGAAGGCCTTCCATCAGCGGTATGAGATCGTCGACGCGATCAACAGAGCGATAGATAACAATCGCAGGGTCGTCGTCGAGCACTTCGATCTGCTCTACCCCTATCTCGGCTATAATGCCAGATCATCTTCGGGATCGGGGAAGAGGTCATCGTCGCCCGTCCTACCGTATTCGGGCCTACCCCGGAAAGTATTCGGAAGGTCGTCGACAGGACCCTCAAGTACCGGCTCATGGCACACTCGGCCGAGGATATCACCAGTTTGATCCTTGCGAGGGATTACCACTATCATAACCCCGTGCTGCACTCGGATGTGAAACACGGGTTCGTCATCAGCTTCCCTGAGCTGCCCGATATATCGATCGAGGATCTTGAGCAGAAGATCCTGAGCGTCATCGCCGAAGATATCCCCATCTCCCCCTCCGGAGACAGTCATATCCAGATCGGGGATGAGCGAGTCTACTGTACAGGTGTCCGTACCCATGTCAAACGGAGTTCTGAGATCGAAGGGTTTCACTTCAAGAAGGACTATCTCTATGATCCCATCAACAAACAGTATCTGCTTGTCGGGGTGGTAGGCAGGAAGGAAGATGCCGGGTTCGAAGATATCGTCTTGACCCCCGATGGGGACTGAACGGCTGTTCCGACTGAACAGCCGATAGTACATGATGGGCTGTAGAGAGAGATCAGAGGAAGAGGATCGCTCTTCCTACGGGATCTCAGACCCCGATACACCGAAGACCTGCGGTTCGGTGACAGGCAGTACATTGACGGTAAGGTCATTGATCCACTTGCCTGATCTGATCCTGATGAGACTGATGATGACCTTGTAGACCTCTTCAAGACTGATGAGCAGATAGAGGTAGTAGATCGGCAGCTGCAGGACGAAACCTCCGAGCAGGGCCAGAGGCACCCCTACCAGCCAGACGCTGGTAAGCTCGATGAGTAGTGACGCTTTCGTATCACCACCGCTTCTCAGGATCCCGACGATACTGTGCATGTTGAACGCTTTGAACGGCAGCACGAATGCCAGGACCATCAACGAACGACTTGCCAGATGGACGATCTCAGGGGAAACCCGGAATGCCTGCGGGATGTAGGGGGCAAGGATGAACATCGCCAGCCCTACCGAGGCCCCGAAGACCAGAGATAGCCAGCAGAAGCGTTGGGCATAGAGTTGTGCAGCTTCCGGGTTCTTCTCACCGATCTTCTTTCCGATCATGACTGCAGACCCATTCGCGGTCCCGATGAAGATCACAAAGAACAACCCCTGTATCGCCTCGACCACATTGGCCGATGCGATGACCTGTGTTCCCATACGGGCATAGATCATCTTGTAGGCGACCATCCCCATCGACCAGATGATCTCATTGAGGATGACCGGCAGTGCGGTGATGAAGAAGATGCGCACGAACATCCGATCGAACGAGAGGAAGGATCGTATCGATCCGGCGACTGCGAGTCTCCTGCGATAGGTAGCAAAGAGCATGATCATCAGTTCGATGCCTCGAGCGATGGTGGTGGCGACAGCTGCCCCGGCGACACCCCATGCAGGGAAGCCGAACTTGCCGAAGATCAGCAGATAGTTCAGTACGATATTGATCACCAGGGAGAAGACGGTAGCGATCAGCGGTATATGCGCCTGTTCGGTGCTTCGCAGAGAGGCTGAGAAGATGATCGAGATCGCAGAGAAGATATAGCTGATCGCCACGATACGCAGGTAGACAGCACCTGTGGCCACGACCTGGGTGTCGGGAGAGAAGATCCTCATGGGCAGCTCGGGAGCACTCAACGAGATGATGGTGAAGAACAGCGCACCGAGCAGTGATAATACCAGCCCGATACCCATGGTCCTGTGAATACTCCTGATATCCTTGTTACCCCAGAACTGGGCTATGAATACCGCCGAACCACTGCTGACCCCGAAGAAGTAGAGCATGATCAGAAAGAACATCTGATTGGCAAGACCTACTGAAGCGATCGCGATATCACCCAGCTGACCGATCATCAGTGTATCGAAGAACGAGAGGGACGTTGTCAGCAGACTCTGCAGCATGATAGGTCCTGAGATCTTCATGAGCTGAAGCAGGAAGTCTTTGTGTTCGAGTTGAAGCTGTGGGGTTCGTGCAGTGTACTTAGCCATCAGCATGTAGTACCCCAAGGAGTCAAAGTTGTCAATATGCCTGATACGACAAGGCTCGTTTCATCGGTAAGGGGGGGGCTCACCATCTATCCATCGGGCACGGTAGTGAGAGAGGAAGGGGGCGGCACAGCTGCCTTTTACGGGCTGATCCTGTATTCGATCTCAGCCTGAGGGACCCGGGTCGTCTGCAGGAACTCTGAGGTCCTGCCCTTGAGATAGATGTTGAAGAAATCAAGGAGGGCTCTGTTCAGGATGCTCTCCATGACTTCCGGGTCGATGGCTCCCAGCAGCGGTATGGACACCTGTTCCCCGTCGATCTCGACGATCGAAGAGAGGTTCTCTGCAAGCAGTTCATTGTAGTCGGTGAAGTTTCCATGGGTACTGTCTCTGCAGGTGATCAGATACGCAGGACCGGTGGCATGCTCATAGGGGAAGACCACGATATGACCGGCGTAGGGGCTGTCATTCTGCATGATCAGCAGCGGTCTCTCAATGGGCTGCTGCCAGCGGGGACTGTAGAAGAACCCATCAAGGTCTGCCCCTGCCAGTATGAGGGGGGAGCTCTGTAACAGGTTCAGCGCAGTGGATCCCCCGTAGGACATGCCGAAAGCCCCGATATGGCTGGTGTCAATATGTTCACGCACCTTCGGTGAGGCGGTGCTGTCCTGCTGCAGCAGTCCCTGAAGGGCAGCGAGTGAGTCCTGTACCCAGAGCTCACTGTGAGCGGTCATCTTCGGCTGTGCCTCGATGATCCTCTGATACACAGCCCTATGCGCCTCATCATCCGAAGAGGATCCCCTGGATCTCAGCCATGCGGCATAGGCAGGGAAGATCTCCATACCCGAGGCGGCCTCTTTTCGGTAGAGATGCATCATACCCCTGCTGTCAAACAGCAGGACCTTCCCGTCAGGCAGCTCATACGAACCGTCTGACGGATGCCCGATACTCAGCACGACATAGCCGTGAGATGCCAGCTCTTCACATTGAATGGTATTTGATTCACACATGAGGCTGAACCCATGATTGAAGAGGATCAGGGGGAAGGACCCCTCGCTCACAGGAGCAGCACGATAGGAGTTCGTCTGGATGCTTCCGGCACCAGGCAGGATCCCCTCACTGGCATAGATGGCTATCGGACGTCCTGTCACCTCTGTGGCAGGATAGAAGCAGAGGGCAGGAAGGTCACCGAAGAGGTCCCCGGCTCTGGCCGCACTGCCGGGGAACAGATATCGGGTACAGCCGACGGGATAGCTTCCGGTGGGAGTGCGCAGTCTGCAGCGGGTCTTGAACTTCATGACCATGCTCCTTATCTGATCAGAGGACTCTCTCTTCATTATACCCTGTCCACCATGGTTGTACAGACTCACAGCTGCAGGTACTGCAGCTGTGTTCCTCAAGGGCGATGGTGTTTCAACGGCGGGAGAGGACCGAGGTTCCTCTCACAGGGATCAGAGCAGCCTCAGCATTGCCTGTGATCGAAAGTCAGCTTCTGAGACTATCGTCGGTTCCGTCTCTTCTTCTTCTCTGAAGAGGGGCCTCTTCTCCGTACCAGTGCCGAGGGACCCTCTCCGATGAGATCGGTCCGTCCTGCGGTGGTGAGGGCTTCGATCACCAGGGCATGATTCTCCGGCTTGTGAAAATGGATGAGGGCTCGCTGCAGATGCTTCTCTCTTCCCTTCGGGATATACACCGGTGCGAAGTCCCTGCCCGGCCTCGGGTCGAGTCCGGTATAGTACATGCAGGTCGATACGGTCCCCGGGGTAGGATAGAAATCCTGAACCTGGTCGGGGATGAACCGGCTCTTCTGCAGGTATCGTGCAAGTGCGATAGCATCGTCCAGGGTAGAACCGGGATGCCCGGAGATGAAGTAGGGGATGATGTACTGCTTCTTACCGGCTTGATCGTTAGCCTGTGCAAAACGTGTGGAGAACTCCTCGAACACCTCGATACCCGGTTTTCCCATGGCATCGAGTACTCTCGAAGAGACATGTTCAGGAGCGACTTTGAGCTGTCCGCTCACATGGTGGGTGCACAACTCCTGCATGAACCGGTTTCTGGTCTGTTCCGGGGCAGCCGCAAGCAGATAATCGTACCTGATACCTGAACGGATAAAGACCTTCTTGACCCCTGGAAGCTCTCTCATCTCTACCAGCGTCTTGAGGTACGGCTCATGGGTGTCCTGGAGGGCAGGGCAGGGCTCGGGAAAGAGACACTGCCGGTCTGTGCAGGCCCCATGAACAGCCTGCCTCTTACAGGACGGTCCGCTGAAATTGGCAGTCGGCCCTCCCACGTCATGGATATATCCTTTGAACTCCGTATCGTGCGTAAGCTCCTCGGCCTCTCTGATCATGGAGAGACTGCTTCGTGCCTGAACGATCCTCCCCTGATGAAAGGTCAGGGCACAGAAGGAGCAGCCGCCGAAACAGCCTCGGGAGCTGGTGATACTGTATTGGACCTCTGAAAGCCCCGGGACCCCGCCGTATGAATCATACATGGGATGGGATCTGCGGGTATAGTGCAGTTCATATACGCTGTCAAGTTCAGCTGTAGAGAGGGGCAGGGCGACCGGGTTCTGTATGATGAAGCAGTCGGGGTACTCCTCGATCAGCCGCTGCTGCTGCATGGCATTCTCATGGAGGATGCGAAGGTTGATCGATCGTGCATAGGACTGCTTCCCGGCATCACTGCCGGTGTTCGAATGCTTGTCACGATCTGAGACCTCTTCGTACCCGGGCAAAAGGACTTCGGGGCAGTGCTGGACTCGCTGAGGATCAAGGAAGTCAGAACGCTTCAGCTTGATGACGGTCCCGGGGATATCGCGGATAGCCCGACGGGGACCCCTCGCGCAGTCGCTGACAGACTGCGGTCACCGGATGTTCTCCCATCCCGTAGATCAGCAGATCTGCTTTGGCATCAAGGAGGATGGACCTTCTGACCGTATCGGACCAGTAGTCGTAGTGCGACAGACGGCGGAGTGAGGCCTCAAGCCCACCTATGATGACCGGTACCTGTTTGTAGGCCTGTCTGGCCCGTGCGGTATAGGTGATCACTGCCCGATCAGGTCTGAGACCGCAGGTCCCCCCCGGACTGTAGCTGTCCTGAGTGCGGGGTCTATGGGAAGAGGTGTAATGGGCTACCATGGAGTCGATGTTCCCGGAGGTGATCATGAACGCCAGTCTCGGCCTGCCGAGTCTCCTGAAGTCATCAGGACTGTCCCATGCCGGTTGTGCGATGATCCCGACAGCATACCCCTGCGATTCCAGCAGCCGTCCGATGAGTGCAGCGCCGAATGACGGGTGATCCACATATGCATCACCGGTGATGATCACGAAATCACAGACCTCCCAGCCGCGTTTTGCCATCTCTTCCTGTGTCGTAGGTAGGAACTTATCGTACGAATTCATATAAATCTATCATAAATTATTGTCTTTCTTCTGTGAATAGTGATGTTTTTCGTATATACTGTTCACACTAATGGATTGATATCTTTCTTATTATAAACGTACCATCAAACATGATTATAACGCTAGCCTTTAGTAATCAGTATGGTTATAGGTGTGTCTACAGAAAAAGATGCTGTTCAAAGAGAATACTGTACTATACCCGATGGATGGACAAATGGATAGAAGCAAAAAGCGGATTCATATCATATTGAATCCCACCGCTGCCAAAGGTCGTGCACGTTCTATGAGTGCAGCTATCGAACAGAAGCTGCTCTCTCTGGGCTGTTCCTGCACGATGGAGCATACGCATGAGGCGATGCAGGCGGTAGAGATAGCCGGGACTGCGGTGGCAGACGGTGTGGATGTGATCGTCGCTGCTGGTGGGGATGGGACCTGTAACGAAGTGGTGAACGGCATGATGCAGGCAGCGGCATCGGGTGCGAAGCTCCCCGAGCTCGCGATCTTTCCCATTGGACGAGGGAATGATTTTGCATACATCTTCTCCATACCAAGGACGGTCGATGCCTTCTGCAGGCTGCTGATCTCAGGGAAAGCCAGGAAGATCGATGTGGGAAAGGTCACCGGAGGACTCTACCCTGAAGGCAGGTTCTTCATCAATGGTATCGGAGTGGGCTTCGAACCGATGGTGACGATGAAGGCAAGTGAGTACAGACGTATAAGCGGGGTCCCAGTTATGTGCTGGCCCTGCTGCATATATTGAGCCATTACCCGAAAGCAGTCGATATGACCCTGAAGATCGACGGCAGGGAGCTGGTGATCCAGTCCCAGCAGCTATCGGTGTGTAACGGCAGACGCATGGGGGGAGCCTTTCTCATGGGACCTGATGCACTCGCGGATGACGGGCTGCTGGATCTGACCTATGCGAACCATCCGTTGACCGGACTGCAGATCCTTGCGCTGGTCGGGAGGTTCCTCAAGGGGACGCAAAAGAGCCACAGTGCCATATCAGCAGCGCGGATCACCTCCCTGGAGATCCTGTCTCCGTCGGGGAAGCTGGTCTGCCATGCTGACGGTGAGACCATAGCGATCGATACAGACCGGTTGGAAGTGGGAATGTATGCCCACGCTATCAGCCTGATCTGCCCTGTATGATAGACTCGGTATAACTATTTGACTTATCCCGAAGAAGTTCGTACTTTCTATGTTGGAGTTTTGGAATTTAATATGTTCAAAGGAGTCTTTGTTGGTAAAGGATAACGTACCCTCAGTGCATTTTTATGATCAGGATTTTGTGGATCTGTACGACCGCACCTGGCTCTGGATTCATGATAGATGGGAAGCAGGCGCGAGAGAAGCTGAATCTCCAACCCATTATCTCTCATATGATGGTCAGGACACGTATCATCAGTATTACTCGTGCCTGGATTCCTTCTTTCTGGTATACAGCAACCAGACCTATTCCCCGTTTCCCATGCTTGATTTCTTCTACAGCAAGCAGGAAGCTTCCGGTGCCATCAGGGGAGAGTATTCCATCGAAGATGGTTCCCCTGTCTTCACAGAGGAAAACCCTCAGGGGGTACACCCCCCGCTGTTCGCCTATGTGGAATTCAACCTCTACCATAAGGTCGGGAACAAAAAACGGCTGAAAGAGGTCGTCCCTGTCCTTGAGAACTATATGACCTGGCTTGATGAGACCTTCAAGCAGGAGAACGGACTCTACTCGGTCCCGATGGCTGCGACGCTCATGGGGAATCTCCCCCGTAAGCAGGTCGCCTATCCAGTAGACTTCAATGCCATGATGGCTGTGAATGCGCTGTATATGTCCGCTATCGGTGATGTGCTCAATGACAAGGAACTCAGCTTCCGTTATAAGCGGCAGTACTTCTCGTTCAAGACCCGGATCAATACGCTGATGTGGAACGCTGCAGACGGGTTCTATTATGATCTTGATGCACAGGAGAAACAGGTTCGACTCAAGACGATCGGTACCTATTGGACGCTGCTTGCAGAGATCCCTAATGAAGACCGGGCAGAGCGACTGATCAGTCAGCTCAAGGACCCTGAAGTGTTCGGTACTGAGAATCCCTTCCCGACGATCGCTGCTGATCAGAAAGCTTTCTCTGAAGATGGCAACGGGTATTGCGGATCTGTCCTTCCCTCCCATACCTTCATGGTGATCAAGGGGCTGGAACGGTATCAGGAGTTCGAGTTCGCCCGTGAGTGTGCGATCAGACATCTCTACTTCATCCTTGATACACTCCATCCCGATGGCACGGAAAATGGAGATGTCTATGAGGCCTACCTACCCCTGAGAGAGGGACCGGCACAGTATCCCGGGCATCCGGATTTTCCCCGTAAGAAGTTCCTGCCCATGATCGGGCTGGTGACCATAGGACTGATGATCGAGAATGTGGTGGGACTGATGATCAGTCTGCCGAGGAAGACTGTGGATTGGGTCATGCCGACGCTGGAGGCCATGGGGATCGAAGACCTCTCTCTCAAGAGGAACCTCATCACCATCTTGAGCAATAAGAACACCCGTGGTTGGGAGATACGGCTGGAGTCCGAGAAGCTCTACTATTTCACGATCGATATCCTTGACGAGCAGAAGAAGAAGACGCTACCGATCCCTTCGGGGAAATGTTCTATGCTCATCGACAAACTATAAGAGAATGGAGAATCTACGATGGGTTGGTTAGGAAAAGTTGTTGGCGGTACGTTCGGGTTCATGCTCGGAGGACCGTTAGGTATGATAGCGGGAGCCTCTTTCGGTCATCTGTTCGATGCTTCCGGGCAGGGAGTCTCCCAGGATCAGAAGGCCTTCTGGTATCAGGGGAACAGACAGCAGGGACGGGTCGAGACCCAGGAACAGACCCAGATGGTCTTCTTCGTGGCGGCGTTCTCCATGCTGGCAAAGATCACTACAGCTGATGGGACGGTCACTGAGGCTGAACGAAGGAAAGTCGTTGAGTTCATCAATCGGGACCTTCGTCTGCAGGGACAGGCACAGCAGGCTGCGATGAGGATCTTCGAGACTGCTCAGAGATCACCCGAGTCCTTCGAACAGTTCGCAGTCCAGTTCTATGACGTGTTCAAACAGAACCGACAGATGCTCGATGTCATGATCGATATCTTCTATCGGGTATCGTATGCTGATGGGAACCTCTCATCTGCTGAAGAGCAGCTGATCAGGAAAGCCGGCAATCTCTTCCATTTCTCAGACGAGCAGATGGAAGCGATTCGGAAACGATATGGGGCTCACGAGAGTTCTTCTCATGCCTATCACGTGCTCGGGGTATCCTCAGGCTCTTCGAACGAAGAAGTCAAGAGCGCCTACAGGAACTGGTGAGTGAGTATCATCCTGATAAGATCGCATCGAAGGGACTTCCTGATGAGTTCATCAAATTCGCCAATGAGAAGTTCCGTGAGATACAGTCAGCCTATGAAGAGATCAGGAGCTCGCGGGGGATCTGATCCGCTACTGATCCGACATGCGGATACGTCCGCGCAGCGAACGGGCGAGGGTGACCTTGTCGGTATATTCAAGGTCACCGCCGACCGGCAGGCCCGAGGCGAGCCGTGAAGTCGTCACCCGGGAGGATCGCAGCAGATGTGTTATATACATTGCTGTGGTATCGCCTTCCTCTGTCGGGTTCATCGCAAGGATCACCTCAGAAAAATCTCCGGTAGTGATGCGTTCGATCAGCTGACCGATCGTCAGCTGATCAGGGCCTATCCCGTCGAGGGGAGAGATTGCGCCATGGAGTACATGGTAATATCCGTTGTAGACCCCTGACGCCTCGATGATGAAGACATCCTGAGGCTGCTCTACCACACAGATGAGCGTGTGGTCTCGATGAGGATCCTGACATACATCACAGAGCTGTCCCTCGGTGAAGCTTCCGCATACATCGCAGAGGCGGATCTTATCCTGGATCGTGGAGATGAGTTCCCCCAGCAGGAGATTGTCTCGAACATCCCGCTGGATAAGATGATAGGCGATTCTGGAAGCACTCTTGTTTCCGACCCCGGGCAGGCGTGAAAGCCCCCGGATCAGTTCATCTATCGATCGCATAGGTACCTCTATCTGCTACAGTCCCGGGAATCCGGCACCGCCTGCCAGTGAAGCAGCCTGTTGACTCATCTTCTCTCTCAATGCTGCCGCTGCTGAGTTGCATGCAGCGAGCACAAGATCTTCCAGCATCGTGATATCCTCAGGATCCACGACCTCCGGGGCGATCTTCACCGAGAGGACTTCCATACTGCCGTTCATGTCTATGACTACCATACCACCGCCGGCAGAACCCTGTACGATGATATCCTTCAGTCTCTCCTGTACTCCAGACATCTGTGACTGAAGATCTTTCAGGTTCTTTAACAGATCCATTGGGTCCATAACTTATTCTCCTGTGTTCGGATTGGTATATAGCTCTCCGCGAAAGATACTCTTCACCTTCTCTATGGCATCGTCATCTTCAGTGACCGCTTCACGTGTCGGCTGTTTGGAATCCTTCCCGGTCGATATATCCAGAGTGATGTCAGTCCCGAGAATCGTACGAAGTTCGTTCCTCAGCACCACTACATGTTCTCTGGCACGTTCTGCAGTGAAGTTCGAGCCGAAGATGAACCTGATAGTCCGGTCTTCGACCTCCCAGGAGGTGATCTGCTGCAGTGTCGAGGCCAGCGCCGGTGATTTCTGCTTCAGTTGTGCCTGGAGCATCTCGATATGCTTTGCACTGATGACCACACTCTTCTCAGGCGCGGCTGCAGGTCTCTTTGTCCGATCAGGGACGACAGAAGGCGCACTCTTGGGAGCAGCAGGCTGTGCGGGAGGTTTCGGCCGCTGGGCGGCTCTCGATGGGGGGGTGCGTTCAGCAGTTCTTCTTTGAGTTCCTTGATCTGTCGTACCAGGACTGAGGGTACCACAGCATATTGGATCGAGCAGAGTCTGCTGATGGCAAGTTCAAGCTCGAACCTCTGGTTCAGAGAGAACCTGATATTCCTGTAGAGGTTCAGCAGCAGATCAAGGATCCCTTCGATCTGTTCTGCTGCCAGAGCATCGATGACCTTTGCCGAAAAATGTTCTGCTTTTGCTCCAAGAATGGACTCTTTGGTGATATGCTCTTTGATCAGCAGTGCTGTCCTGAAGTACTCGGTCAGATCTATGATGCATTTATCTATGGAGACCCCTTGAGCGATGATCGAGTGCAGCAGTTCTACAGCCTTCTGACGATCTCCGTCTACCATATGCTCTGCAAGGGTGTTGATGACATCGACACCGATCAGTCCCATCTTGTCCCGGATCATGATCATACGGATGTTCCCGTCAGAGATCGACACGATCTGGTCAAACAGGGTGTAGGCATCGCGAAGAGAGCCGGTAGCCTCTTTGGCGATCCAGAAGAGGCTTCCTCCTCATATATCACTGCTGACTCGTCACAGGCATCCTGAAGCTTCTGTTTGATGACCTCCAGTGAGATCAGCTGGAAATGGAACTGCTGACAGCGTGAACGGATGGTGGCCGGTACCTTGTGTACCTCCGTGGTGGCGAAGATGAAGATCACATAGGGAGGCGGCTCTTCGATGGTCTTGAGCAGTGCATTGAAGGCACTGTTCGAAAGCATGTGTACCTCATCGATGATGTAGATCTTGTAACGGCTGCTGTTGGGTGCGAAGAGCACCTCGTCCTTGATCGTCCTGATATCATTGACAGAGGTATTACTCGCTCCATCGATCTCTATGACATCCAGAGCACTCCCTGCTGTGATCTCATGACAGCTCGGACAGCTGCCGCAGGGTTCGGTGGTGATGCCTTTCTCACAGTTCAATGATTTAGCCAGGATACGGGCTGCGGAGGTCTTTCCCACTCCCCGTGGTCCTGAGAAGAGATATGCATGGGCGATCCGTTCTTGTCGTATGGAACTCATAAGGGTGGATACTACGAAATTCTGACCGGAAAGCTCAGAGAATCGTTGCGGGCGTCGACGGGAAGCGGTTATTTCGAAAGCCATGGTATATCTCCTTAAAGGGAATTATACACGATACACATAAAGAAAAAAACCCCTCCAGCTCAAGTCAAGAAAGCCATGTCTCATTGGTCGTTCACTAACCGCTGCTACCTTCCGGTCCTGACGGAGTTGGGTGAAGATCAATAGCACAGTCCCTGACTATCAACACTGAAGGGGAACGGAGAGAGGGGGATTCGAACCCCCGGTACCCTGTTGGGGTACATACGCTTTCCAAGCGCACACCTTCGGCCTCTCGGTCATCTCTCCAAGCAACACATATATATACGGAGAGAGAGGGATTCGAACCCTCGGTGCCGCAGAACGGCACAGCGGATTTCGAATCCGCCCGATTCGGCCACTCTCGCATCTCTCCAACAAAGAACATGAACGATACATAGTCTTGTGTACCCAAGAGGACTCGAACCTCCGACCTTTAGATCCGCAATCTAATGCTCTATCCATCTGAGCTATGGATACAAAAAAATAAAAACGGAGAGGGGGGATTCGAACCCCCGGTACCGTCACCAGTACAACTCCTTAGCAGGGAGCCCGATTCAGCCGCTCTCGCACCTCTCCAAAGGATTAACATATAAAGACCTATCAAAAAAAGAAACGGAGAAGGGGGGATTCGAACCCCCGGAATCTTGCGATTCAACGGTTTTCAAGACCGCCTCCTTCGACCACTCGGACACCTCTCCAAATCGGTTTTTAACTATAGTAATGATGAGGATGTTTGTCAATAAGGGATCAGGGACGTTTTCGATAATAATAGAGCCAGTTCACTGCTGCAGGGACCATCAGTACGACCGTAGGGATCACCGACCAGCTCAGAGTACCGCTCTGCAGATCGATGAAGAGCAGGAACAGGGAGAGGCTTATCGCAGAGATCAGGACATAGGTGTAGCCGGTGTAGCGCATGAAGGCATAGGGCAGTACCAGCACGGCCCAGAGGAGAAGCAGTGAGGCTATGGGGTATCTGCTCCAGGTGATGGCGGGACTCTCGAGGGAGTCGATCAGGATGAGCAGACATGAGAACAGGAACAGCACCGATGAGAGAAAGAAGAACACATCCATATCGAAGGCGATGATACTGCGGACTTTCAGCCGTATGATCTTCGGATGTGCGGGGTAGGGGGAGCGGGGGCAGCTGCCGGGGAGCTCCACCAGAGGAGCCTCGGGGCCGCACAGCGGGCAGCACGGCTCGCCATCTGCGATGATCGCGTTACATCGTCTGCACTGTTTCATGAAGTACCCCGCCTTTTGAGGAATCCCGGACGTGAAGAAGACGTGGGGGTGTTATTGCTTTCCAGCACACAGGGGATGCCCTGCTGCTGAAGGAACGCAAAGAACCGCCTCTCGAGCAGAGGCTCCTCTGCGACTCTGCCGAACGAGAGATAGAGCGAATCGTTGAACCCGGTGACTGCGAGCATGGTCTTGGTCAGCATCGAACCTGCAGGGATGAAGTCGAACCGTGTGACATGCGCGAGCATGCTCTGCGGCAGGGCGATCCTGCCGAGGTTCGAAAGACAGATACTCTGCTGCTTCTCCCCATATTTCGCGTGCATGCTGCGAAGGAACGCCTGTTTGATCGGGAACGGGATCACACGGATGAACGGATTGGTCTCCCCTCCGACATTCCTGGTGATCTGCTGTTTGATGTACTTCTCCGTGTTATGCTTTCTCATATAGTGATGGACCTGCTCAAGGACCTCCTCGAAGGTGAACTCCCCGAGTTTCGGATCGATCTCAGGGGTCGTGTACAGGGAGAAGTTCTTCATGGTCCTGATGCCGTAGAACTTTCTCAGGTTCGCCGGTACGTTCAGGCGGAGAGGTCGCGGTGAGTTCTCTTTCGGGTCTTCCTGCTGAATGGACTGCAGCGCATAGAGAATGATCGATACCAGATACTCGGTGATGGAGACCTGGTGTTCCCGGGTCTTCTCGAGGATCGCAGCAGTCGGCACGATCCCCGTTATGACATGGTCCACACCGGGAGGTGAGTTCTTGATACGCATCTGGTATGCTACCGGAAGTGTCTTATCCTTCGGTGCACGATGATCATAGAACCGGTGGAACGCATCGACGGTCTCCTCTTCTTCAGGTATCTGATCAAGATCGAACAGATCGAACTCCGAGTCCGGCTCTATGGATACCCCCTGAAGTCGCAGGTACTCGGCAAGGATGTTCTTCAGGAACACCACAGCCCCGAACCCGTCAGTCAGGACATGGGACATCTCCAGAGAGACCCTGTTTTCCAGATAGAGGACCCTGAACAGGAGCTCTCTCTGCTTGGGAGTCTTGACGGTAAGACATGGGTAGTACCGGTCCTGATCGACAAGGGGTCTGCGGTCGGAGTCTTCCAGGAACATCCAGAATGCCCCCTGTCTGAGTTTCACATGAAAGTAGGGGAAGCGACTGATACAGCGATCGAGAGCCTGCTGGAGTTGAATATGGTCTACAGGGTCATCGAGCATGGCTGAGATCCTGAAGAAACTCGATCCCCATGCATTGATCGTGACGGGGAATATGAGGGCTGCATTGTCAAGTTTGGTCCAATAGCTCTTCTTCTGTCTGGTCATATGCGAAACTTCTTCTGTATGAAATGCTGTACCGGTCTGATGAGGTGAGCAGCCAGGGCCACCGCTGCGAGCGGTGAAGTCCCGATCATGACATAGACAGACCAGCTCAGGCGCAGCTCCTGCATGAGGTGCCGTGCTATGCAGAGCTCGGTCACCACTGCCGTGATACAGATGCTCAGGCAGATCAGGAGGGTGTAGAGATATCTTCCGGGGGGGGCTGCTGTGAAGCAGACCTGGTTTTCACAACGAAGATGAAGGCGCTGATCAGCAGCCAGACCGTAGATGTTATCGGCAGACCCAGCGAATAGAACCAGTTGCCGTCGGTAAGCCATGCGGTGATGGACTGCAGCAGGATGAACGCACCGTAGAGCAGCAGCAGCGTGACCCGGAGGGGTCTGTCTCTGCGGTCATGGAGGATAAGCAGAGAGAGTGCAAGTGCGATCAGGAGTGAACAGGGGAACAGGCTCCAGAACAGATCGCCTGTACGTGCATCGATGAAGATCAGGAACAGTCCGAGGATCGCTGCGGTGAAAGCCAGCAGGTGGGTGGTGGACCACCTGCGGTGGAACAGTGGGAGTACCGTGATCGTCCACACGGTCACAAGGGAGATCATGACATAGTATGACCAGGTGATCTGCTGGTCTCTGGAGAGATCGATACCGTAGCTGATGATCCCCGCTGCCAGAAGCAGCAGCGAAAGTCCCCAGCCGAGGAAGACTCTGTGGTAACGCAGATCGGTCGGGATCCCTGCAGGTTCCTCGTCGAATAGAGCTGAAGAGGCCAGAGCGGCCGGTCTCTCCGATCCCTGTTCAGTCGCAGCATTCCCGCAGAGAGGACATATGGTAATATCCTCTGCCAGGCTGACACCGCAATGAACACAATACAGCATGAGTTGGTGCTCCTAGGATCGGGATTCTGTGACACTGCTGCTGAGCATGGTCCTGTCGTCGAAGATGAACCTTCCGATGACATATGAGCCTGCTATGGCTTTGGGCAGCCAGAGCTGATCGTCTTCCCACATCTGCTCGTAGGGGATGGCAGTCTCATCGACCCAGAAGGGATCGGCTTCATCGGTCTCGGTCAGCTCACCGGTATAGTCGTCTGCAAAGAAGACATATCCTTTGAGAGCATAGCCGTCGATGAACTGGAAATCGAGGATCCCCACCTCTCTCAGGTTCAGGGGGGTGATCCCCGTCTCTTCGATAGTCTCCCTGATCGCAGCCTCTCTTGCCGTCTCAAGCTCCTCGATACGGCCACCGGGTGCATTGACCATGCCGTTCCCGAGTCCTGTCTTCTTGTTGATCAGCAGTACCTTCCCTTCGTGGAAGATATAGCAGATGACAGCGGTCTCGGTCGGTTCCCACAGATCCCAGTCTATCTCCTCCACCGATCGTGCATCGGCGGGGAGCAGGGATCTCAGGGAGGACCTCTTCGTCTGCCAGAGGCGTCTCGAACAGCTCCGGATGCAGTTCCATCCGGCAGGCATCACACAGATTGTCATCATGATAGAGGACATTGTTCATGGATAGCCGTTCATTGCATTCGGTGCAGTTCAAGGTGAATACCAGCAGTTTGCTGCGCATCAGATACCCTACGGTGATCGGTACGAGCAGGGCCGGGATGAGGGTCCACTGGGGCAGCTCGAACTGCAGGATCAGTGCCGCGAACATGTTCAGGATCAGTACAAGGACCGCCAGCATCACCGTGGCTGTCCGTTTCTTCTCGACATGAGGATGATGTTTTCTCTGCATGATGTTCAGCAGTAGAATCCCGATGATAGCCCAATATAGTACGCTGTTGATTTTTTCGATGATCATAATACGCTGACTGTATATCGTCTTGCTTCCAAGGTCAAGGTTTAACGGTGACACCTTTAAGGACTATGGTATCAAGAGCCCGCTGATACCGTGAGAGCAGGTACTGATCATAGAGCATGGGGGATCGATGAGCGCGGATCGATCGTGAAGGGAAGCAGCCGCAATGGCTTGATTTCTCATGTGCCTCAGGGGTATCATGAGCATATGATACGATCACACATGTAAGGAGAACGAGAGTATGAACACCGTCACCGATATGAATAGATATATCGACCATACCCTGCTCAAGGCACAGGCTGCAGCGGCAGAGATCACAGCGGTCTGTGAAGAGGCAAAGACCTATGAGTTCGCCTCGGTATGTGTCAATTCCAGCTGGACCTCCTATTGCGCCGGGCTGCTTGCCGGTTCTCCGGTCAAAGTCTGTACGGTCGTAGGCTTCCCACTTGGTGCGATGAAGAGTGAGAGCAAGGCCTTCGAAGCGAAAGAGGCCGTTGCAGACGGGGCGCAGGAGATCGATATGGTCATCAATGTGGGGATGCTCAAGGACCGGGAGCTCGTCAGTTTCGAACGCGACATCCGGCTGGTACGGGAAGCCTGCGGAGCAGGGGTCGTCCTCAAGGTCATTCTTGAGACCTGCCTGCTCACTGACGAAGAGAAAGTCATAGCCTGCGAGACAGCCAAGAGCTGCGGGGCTGACTTCGTGAAGACCTCTACAGGATTCTCCACAGGGGGTGCGACCGTAGATGATATAAAACTGATGCGAAAGACCGTCGGTCCCCAGATTGGAGTGAAAGCCTCTGGGGGAGTGAGAAGTTATGAAGATGCACATCGTGTCATCGAAGCAGGTGCAAGCAGGATCGGTGCATCATCGGGAGTCTCGATCATGAAAGGTCTTGTCTCTGATGCCTCATATTAGAGGATGATGGGGGCTGCGACAGATCAGCCAGCCCTTCTCACGTAGAGGGGGCTGCCGCTGAACGGTCTATTTCCTGTGATATGCCCGGGCCTTGCAGCAGCAGGGGAGTGAGTCCCTGCTGACTCACGAATCATAGGTGCCGTACTCGCAGCCGGTGTTCTTCATCGTGAGATGGTCGACGAGGACCTCGGAATGCCGCTCGTTCCGGTACAGTCGGATCTCTCCCTGACCGGTACCCCCGTTCCAGAGCCTGTTGTGGAGTCTTTTCCCGTTCGGTGCTTCGTAATTGATCAGGAGCATCTCATCGATGGCACAGCGTACCACGAGTTCGATCCGCGAATCCCTGTTCTTCGCATGCACCTCCCATCGGTGGTACTGCTCCCCTTCTGTGAAGTTGAAGGTGATGTGCGTGCCGGTCCAGAACCTGGAGAAGTTGTATTCGTACATCGTCCCCTCATAGTAGAGCCCTCCGAGCAGCTTTCTTCCCAGAGATACTCCGAAGACCTTCGGATTCCCGCCGCCGAACTCAATTGCAGAATTCTCCAGATGCTTTCCGGTGATCGTACTCGTGAGATCGCAGCTTGAGATCCAGAGCCAGGGAGAGGTGAAGTCCTTGCCCCAGTTCTTATCGGCGTACCCGAAGGAACGTTCCGGGATGATATCATAGATCGTGCCATCAAGGGTGACCTGTCCCGCATATGCTGTCTTGATCCCTTCAGCATGCCAGAACATCTCGAAGCTATTGATGAGTCTGAAAAAAGCAGATGCCCCGTATCCGACATGATAGGCGATCTGCTTATCTATCTGCAGATCCCAGCTCATCGTTCCGGCATCACTCATGAATTCTGGATGCTCCTCTGCCTCCTGCTCACTCACCGAACAGCGTCCGGACATCTTCGTCTCCTCAAGGATGCAATCTCCGGCCCGCAACTCGAGGACCCGTTCCTTCCAGCTTGAGGACCTGATACCGTAGAAGTTGTGGAACTGCCGTGCTCCCGGCCCCCAGTGTCCGGCTTTGATCATCACATACGAAGGCCTCCTGCCCGCTGCTCTGTTCTCCGGCAGCTGACCGAGCACAGGCTGTGTCTCTCCCCGTGCCGGGTTGCACATGAAGTATTCGATGAAGAAGTTCTTCTGCTCCCCGGTCTCTCGTTCATAGCCTGTGAAGTTGTGCCACCACCAGTCATAACCCTCTGCTGCCAGAGGTCCTTTGAGCATGGGCAGATTTCTGCGAATGTCGCTTGTGTTCATCACGTGCTCCTGAGCAGGTATCATACCCTGCCAATGTGCAGGGATCAAGCCGTCGGGTCTGCTTACCTCAGGGTTGACCTGCAGGCTCCTCTTGGGTCTGTGCAGCTTTCAGTTCATGAGGGTCCCTCTGGTAGAGCAGCAGCAGGGTCCTTGCGATGGGAACGCTCGTCTCATCTATGAGGGTATGCAGACACTGGGTCTCACACTGTCTATCGCAGGTGAGACAGGGGTGAAACTGGTCGGAGATCGAGTGGTGACTCTGTATGTTTACGGATCTGGAGACCTCCATGCGGGCACCTGTGAGATTCCCGCACTCGAGCCGCCGCATGATACCCCGTATGTCGATATGATACGGACAGGAGGTCCTGCAGGCATCATCAGAACACCACTGACAGGTGACTGCAAGATCATGCAGCTGCAGCTGGTATGGATCATCGATGCTGTTCGGCAAGATGAGTACATTCCCTTTTTCATCGCAGTGCTTTCTGAGTTCATCCGCAGTGATCTCTGTGACCACATTCTCCGTTCTGTCCTGTGCTGAGAACTCTTTCATGGATCTTCTTCTGAGCACCATGTTCGCGGCACTCACCCCTGATATGGTGACTGCCGGACTTCCCGTCCCCATGACCGTCCCTTCGCCGCAGACGAACAGGTTCTTCCACTGCGTGGCGGCAGGATGGCGTTTGAGCAGATCCTGACCCATGGCCTGCTTGGGTCCCGCTACCGATCCGCCGTTCTTGAGTGTGTAGTATTCGATCGAAGAGGGGGTTGCCAGTGAGTGGTATCTGACTGCTGCTCTGAAACCGGGTATATGGTCCTCCAGTACCGTCATGATCCGTTCAGTCTCCTGATCCTTCAGTACAAGATACTCATCACTGTCATACTCAGGATCCTCGGGATGGGGCCACTTCTGGAACGTAGGGCCGATAGCCATGATCAGATGCTCATCTTCGGGACAGATCGAGTGATCAGCCAGTGAGAATCGGTAGAGGGTGATCTCCTTCTCATCGATAGCCTGAGGATCGTTTGCGAGCATCTCGATAGGCTGTGCTCCCTCAGGCAGGACCGAAGCATCGACGGCACAGTAGAGGATGACGCTCGGATAGGTCATCTCAAGCTGATCGATCCAGGAAAGTGTTTCCCGAGATTGGAGCTCGTGCGGGATCACATGATGATAGAGGTTGGAGAGGGTCCCGGAGAAGATGAAGTCATCTGCCTCGATGGTCAGCGCATCTCCGTCGTTTCGGATCGCCGTCACCGCATAGGGAACGCCGTCCCGGAATGCCATGCTGCAGGCTTTTGTCTGATAGTGGATGATCCCGCCGTCTTCTTCGAGAGACTTCTCCAGCTTTCCCGGAAGCTGCTGAGACGACCCTGCCGGGTAGTAGCTGCCGCCGTGATGATTATCCATGAACATCGTGAGTGCAAGGATCGCAGGGGTCTCGTCCAGGAGGGTGTAGCAGTAGGTCGAAGTCAGTTTGTTGAAGAATCTGACCACATCCTCTGAGTCGACGAATCTGCGCAGCAGGTCACCGGCACTCTGAGAGAAGAGGCGAAACAGGCGCAGGAGCCGTACCGGATGCTTGAGAAAACGCAGGAATCCGTCTTTCGGCGTCATCTCTGAAGGTGCCATGTAGATGGGGTCTGCAAGGATGGCATGGTAGTAGAGGTCTGCCATATATGCATAGAACGCACGGATCCCGTCCATATGCTCGGGGAAGAGCTCCGTAAGGGCTGAGAAGTACTGCTCGATATCCTCAGAGAACGGGATCGGGTGTCCGTCATAGTAGAGCGTGTACAATGAGGGATGTCTGATGACGGTGATGGGCTGCTGAAGCTGATTCATGACGTACCGGTGAGGGTTGAAGCCCGATGCACCGAACCCGAAGAGCATGGCGGTCCCCTGGTCGAAAGTCCGTGAACCGCGCCTGAACGCCCCACAGGAGCCTCCCGGTTGATAGTGCTGTTCGATGAGTGTGACCTTCAGTCCTTTTCGTGCCAGCAGTGCCGCTGCAGTGAGACCGCTCAGTCCTGCTCCCATGACAATGACATCTGTCTTCATAAGGAACCCCCTGATAACCTATAGACACTCTATATGTGACGCTTCTCTCTGGAGAAGACGTGCATTACTTGATAGATAAGGTTCACTGACCGGGTACTTCCTATTGTAGCATAAAACTCACTGTCATGAATCTATTAAATTGCATTCACCCATGATATA
>LQAJ01000097.1_pt1 | contig 57208 bp, 60 predicted proteins | sample 1535811 | NCBI WGS metagenome assembly LQAJ01 (sample SAMN04331587, study PRJNA305678) | bioreactor metagenome | isolation source: bioreactor_6 inoculated with Wadden Sea sediment 2nd replicate of a... | place: Germany: Wadden Sea, Janssand Flat
TTTCTTTTGAAGAAACTTCAAATTGTTTTGTCCGTCTCAGATATGCTGACTAATTATTGTTATCATTATATCCGTTTCGAATCAATTGTTTTGCATCTAGACCTTGTCTTGATGCGGTAAAGAATTGAACGTGTTATAATTCTATACTGTTTAATTTTCAAAGACCGAAATCAACTTGTTCTATGTAAAAACTTGATTGATTTTTTGTTAATCAATGTGTTCCAGCGACTCTATTATCTTACCAGTGTCGACCAGTTTTGTCAAGAAGTTTTTTCAAGTTTTTTCTTGATCAACTTCCTCAAAACCCTTGCAATCAGCTTAGTTATTAACTCTCGTTTTTGCTAGCCGCTTGCGACGACTGTTATATAATAGCACCTTCCTGAATAAGTGTCAACGCATTCTAGAAATAAAAAATATTTCTGACAATTCATGACTGTTTTTGAATTTTCTCTTCCTTATTATAAGGGATTTTTAATACTTAATCCACGTCTTACATTTACTTTTTTATAACATAAAATGTAAATGTTTTTCCCTTTTCTATAGCCTTCTTTATTAAAGTTTTCTATTCAAGCTTACGAAAACATTGATCTACGATCATCTTATGAATAAAGAAAAACTGGCATAATCCTTCAGCCAGTTTTCTTTATATCCATTTCAAAGTGTATTATTCACTTAATTTTTACTGAATGCTGCAACCACTCCACCATTATAGTTCTTCTCAATATATTCACGAATTTCATCTGATTGAAGGGCATTTAACAATTCTGAAACCTCATCAACTTTTGTATAATCTGATTTTACAGTTATGATATTTGCATATGGTGAATCAGATCCCTCTAGTACAAGGGCGTCCTCAAGTGGATTGAGCCCTGCTTCGATTGCAAAGTTCCCATTAATAACGGCAAGGTCAACATCACCAATAACACGTGGAAGCTGTGCTGCTTCTATAGAAGTAAAGTTTAACTCTAGCGGATTGTCTACAATATCAAACTCAGTTGCTTCTAGCCCTGCATCTTCTTTTAGCTTAATAAGCCCATTGGATTCAAGTAATATTAATGCACGACCGCCATTTACGCTGTCACTCGGTATAGCCACTTCCGCGCCCGCTTCTAAGTCGTCTATCGTTTTAACTTTTTCTGAATAAGCTCCCAGCGGTTCCACATGAACCGTTCCCACACTAATGAGGTCAAGTCCCCTATCAGCATTAAAGCTTTCTAAGTAAGGCACGTGTTGAAAGAAGTTTGCATCAATTTCCCCATCATCAAGGGCCAAGTTTGGTTTTACATAATCAGTAAACTCAACTATTTCAAGATCAATCCCCTTCTCCTCTAAAACTGGCTTAACGAGTTCTAGAAGTTGAGCATGTGGAACAGGCGTCGCCCCCACTTTTAATACTTTTCTCTCGCTCGTTTCTTGATTGTCTGCACTTGAGCATCCCACTAAGATAACCGCTGTTAATACAAAAGCTGAAATAATACCAATAAATCTTCTCATAATTTCCTCCATCTTATAAACTTTTGACACTGGAAAACCAATACTATCCTTGGTTTTATTTTTTTATTTAACAGCTCTTTGCAAATAAATTCTATTTGTGAGCTTGTTGCCAATAAACTGAATGCACTGTACCAATATTATTATTACTATGACTGATGCAATAAGAACATCTGTCTGGAATCTATGAAAACCATAGCGTATTGCTAAATCACCAAGGCCACCTCCACCAATAGCGCCTGCCATAGCTGAGTATCCAAGTATGTTAATCACAGAAAGGGTCATTCCTGACACAAGGGCTGGGAGAGCTTCTGGGATAACCACTTTAAATATAATCTCTAAATTTGATGCACCCATAGAATGAACGGCTTCAATAATTCCGCCATCGACTTCATTAAGGGCATTCTCTACGATTCGACCGATAAATGGAGATGCACCAATAGATAAAGGTACAATTGTAGCCACCGTACCGATTGTTGTTCCGACAATTAATCTTGATAGGGGGAACAATAAAATCATTAATATAATAAATGGCAATGACCTGCACATATTCACTAGGGCATCAACAATTCTAAAAACCACTGTGTTTTCCATAAGTCCTTTGTCTTGTGTAACGTATAAACACACTCCAATGGGCAACCCAAGAATTGTCGCCACAAGAGATGCCACTGAAACCATCATCAGGGTTTCAAGTGTTGGAGAAATTAAAAGTCTCATAATTTCATTAAGATGCGTCATATAATTTCACCGCCTTTGTCGAATCTCCTAGAAAAGCCTTTGTCACTGAGCTTTTAGGATTCTTAAGAACCGAAGCCACAGACCCCTTTTCAATAACTTTTCCATCATCCATAACAGCCACCTTGGTACAAATTTGCTTTATAACCTCCATTTCATGAGTGATTAATACTATCGTCACCCCAAGATCTTGATTGATCCGCTGCAAGAGGCTCAAAATAGACCGTGTGGTTATGGGATCAAGAGCACTTGTTGATTCATCACTTAACAATAATTTAGGCTTGTTGGCAAGCGCTCTTGCTATGGCCACTCTCTGTTTTTGACCACCGCTAAGCTGGTTTGGATACACATCAGCCTTTTCAGGTAGTCCAACAAGGTCCAGTAGCTCTGCAACTCTACTTTTAATCTCATCTTTTTTCCAACCTGCAATTTCAAGAGGAAATGCAATGTTTTCTGAAACCGTCCTAGAAGACAGTAGATGAAAATGTTGAAATATCATACCAATTTTCTTTCTACGATCTCTTAATGCTTTTGGGGATAGAGTCTTCATATCTTCACCATCAATGACAACCTGTCCTGAATCGACCTCTTCAAGTCTGTTAAGCGTTCGAATAAGTGTTGATTTACCGGCGCCTGAAAGTCCTATAACACCGTAAATTTCACCTTTGTCAATATTTAGTGTCACATCATTAAGCGCTTTTACAATCTGATCATCCTTGCCATATTGTTTAACTATGTTTTTTATGGATATCATGTTTTCTCCTTTTTCCATTTTTTACTATTTTATTCTTTCAGGTGTATAAAAAACACCCTCGAGAGGGTGTTTTAATTCTTATCTCTCGACTACGCAGGATTTAGCACCTTGCCTAAGCAGGTTGCCGGGTTTCATAGGGCCAGTCCCTCCACCACTCTTGATAAGCTATTTGCAGTTGTATAAAAAAAGCCTCCTTGTCATCGACAAGAAGGCGTGATTCCTTAATCATTATCGATGTCAGCTTTACCACCTTGTATAACAGGTTGGTGCAGGATCATCGAGCTAACTCTCTCCCCTGTCTCTTGATAAACTTAATTTGAAGTTGTGATTATACTAGCATGATTTTTGTGGACTATCAACCCCTTTTTTTATTTTTTGATTTATTCAGATTTATTGCAAATTTGGTTTTCATGGGCTGAAGACTATGGAATCAGTAGATTCTCAGACTATAGTTTATCAATAGCGCTTCGTAATTTTTCTATAAAAACATCCACATCATCTTTGGTAATAATAAGTGGCGGTACAATTCTAATGGTGTTCTCACCGGCTCCAATGATTAAAAGTTTCTCGTCAAAAGCTAATTTTACAATATCTTTTGCTTTATAGATGGTTTCAACGCCTAACATCAAACCCATACCACGTATTTCTTTCAAATACATTTTTTCATTATTTAAACGCAACAACTTCTCTTGCAGATAGCTGGACATATTTATAACAGCTTCCAGAAAATCTTCTTTTCCGATAATGTCTAGAACAATTCCGCCAGCTCTACACGCTAGGGGATTCCCGCCAAAGGTTGATCCATGGTCTCCAGGCTCAAGCACATCAGCGACTGGTCCAACCAATACGGCCCCTATGGGAACACCGCCGCCTAGTCCCTTGGCCAAGCATAAAACGTCTGGCTGTACGCCACTCCATTGATATGCAAACATTTTTCCACTTCTTCCAATGCCGCATTGCACCTCGTCAAATATCAATAGGGCATTATATTCACTTGCTAAATGTTTTGCTAATTTTAGAAACTCTGCATCCGCTGAATAAATGCCACCTTCGCCCTGAATCGGCTCAATAATAATGGCACAAACCTTGTCGTCAACGGCCGCATCTAGTGCCTCTTTATCATTTAAGGCAACAAACTCAATGTCTTCTAATAACTGACCAAAAGGCTCCTTGTACTTTGAGTTCCAAGTCAGACTCAAAGCCCCACTTGTTCTCCCATGAAATGCCTTATTCATAACAATAACTTTTGATTTATGCTCATTTATCATTCGTCCATATTTACGAGCGATTTTTAGTGATGTTTCCAATGATTCCGTTCCGCTATTACAAAAAAAGCGGATTGCATACGGCTTAAGGCGCATAATTTCTTGGCTAGATCTAGCTGTTCTTTTGTCCAGTACAAATTAGATACATGAAGCAAAGTTTCAACTTGATTCTTTAGCCCTTCTACCAATTTAGTATGACTATGCCCTAACGAGTTCACAGCCACACCGGCTCCAAAATCTAAATAGTCATTTCCATAGTTATCGGTCAGCCAAACGCCCAAACCTTTTTCAAATGTCACCGGTTGTCTGTTATATGTTTTCATTACATTTTCTGTACCCATCATTTTCCCTCACATTTTGAGCCCTTTACCTATACGTGATCATTGATCCAATACCTTTTTCGGTGAATGTTTCCAGTACCACACAGTGTTTAATGGTTCCATTTAAAATGTGGACCGAGTTTGTGCCACCACAGACAGCTGTTTGTGCACACTTAAGCTTAGGGATCATTCCCCCCTTAACAGCATCTGACCCGGTTAGTCTTTCTATATCATCTAGGGTCAACTTACTCATTAAAGAATCTGGCTTCTTGACATCTTCCAAAACACCTGGAACATCCGTTATCATAATCAATTTTTCAGCCGACAACTTAGCGCTGATTTCAGCAGCAACATCATCAGCATTGATGTTAAAGGTCATACCACTTCGGTCGAAACCAATGGGAGAGATCACTGGTACGTATCCACTTTCTAGAAGAAGTTCTAAAATTTCTGGATTGACCACATCTATTTGACCAACTTGCCCGATATCATGTTGTCTTTGATTGAGTGTTACATACTTTTTTGTGGCTCTTATCAGCCCTCCATCTTTACCATTGAGTCCCACCGCCTTGGCACCTGCGTTGTTTAGCAGACATGTCAACTCCTTATTGATTCTACCAGTCAAAATCATTTCCACCTCATCGATGGCATCTTTGGAAGTCACACGATACCCTTCTTTAAACTCTGACTCAATGCCTAGCTTTTCCAGTCTAGCATTGATTTCTTTTCCGCCTCCATGAATGATAATGCATTTTATTCCCAAGTGATTAAGAAGTACAATGTCCTCAATAAACGCAAGCTTGTTTTCTTCATTCTCCATAATGCTGCCACCATATTTGAGCACAAAAGTCTTCCCTTGAAACTTCTGAATGTATGGAAGTGACTCCAATAAATTTTCTACTCTCTGCTTATTTCTCACCACTTCCGCCTCCTATTTTTTAATAATTATACATACGCTTTTGTATTTTTTCAAGTTTTTTAGCCGTTTTTCTTGTTTGTTTTAGTCATTTTTATGTATAATTATCCTCAAAATAAACTTACCCTATATTGCAAAGGAGGCTTCAAATGAAAGTTGGAATAATTGGAGGCACAGGCTATGCTGGTCTTCAACTTGTTAAATTAATCGATAAACATCCTGAATTTCATTTAACCATGCTTGGATCTAGAAGTTTAGATGAGGTGCCTATATCTAATGTCAGTGGTTATCCTTTTAATCAAGACTACTGCTTTATAAACCTCGACACTTTTCAAGAAAAAATGAAAACTTTAGATCTTGTATTTTTGAGTTTGCCCCATGGACACTCCATGGATTGGGTTAAAAAGGCCTACGATCTAAAAATCCCAGTTATAGATCTTAGTGGTGATTTTCGCCTTAATGAGAAGTCTGTCTACGAGAAATGGTATCAGACCAAACATCTTGCGCCCGACCTTTTATCTGTATCCACTTATGGTCTAGCTGAGCTGCAAAGTAAAAAATCAAGATTGATTGCAAATCCAGGATGTTATCCAACAGCCACGCTCCTCGGACTTCTGCCTCTAGCGAGTACAGGGCTCTTAAATGGTAAACTCATTGTCGTTGACGCCAAGTCAGGTATGAGTGGCTCAGGAAAAAAAACACATGCCTACAATATGTATTGTGAAGCCAACGAATCCATCCGTCCATATGCCACTGGAACCCATAGACATGTACCCGAAATGGAGCAAGCGCTTCATCTTCATGGCGCTAAGCAGACATCAATACTCTTCTCGCCTAGTGTTATTCCCATGGAGAGGGGGATTTTATCTTCAATCTACATTCCAAATTGTAAAGATGTGAATTTTCATGACTTACTTATAACTTATTCTTCATTCTACAAGAATTCTAAATTTGTCCGCTTGATTAAATCCATGCCTGAAACGAAATGGGTTAAAAATACGAATTTCTGTGATATTCACCTTGTCTATGACGAAATGACAAATTGTATTGTCATCCATAGCGTCATTGATAATCTGATGAAAGGCGCAGCTGGCCAGGCTGTTCAAAATGCTAACATTCTATTTGGGTTTGATGAAAGCACCGGTCTTGTTTAACTGCGACTTATCTGTAAAATTGATCTATATTCCTTTTTAATACAAACTAAACCTGCTTTACAAAATTCGAAAGGGTGATTGACCATGTATAAAATAACACTTTTTACAAAACCAGTATTTGTTCCGGGCTTCTCCTACTCTGGGATTCACTGTGGTATAAAAAAACAGACTGACCTACGCGATCTTGGACTCATATATTGTCCATCATCTGTCGCATCTGCCGGTGTATTTACTCAAAATGTAGCTAAGGCTGCTCCCGTTACCCTCTCTCAAACGCACCTTCATGAAAGCACGTCAAAAGCTATCCTAATAAACAGTGGGAATGCCAATGCATGTACCGGTGATCAAGGTAAAAAAGATGCACAGGCGTCTGTGCATTTGGTGGCAGATCAACTTAAAATTGATAAATCTGAAGTTTTACTTGCATCAACTGGAATTATTGGCGTGCCCCTTCCCATGCCTACAATGAGAAAAGGGATTACCAGCGCCTGTTCCAATTTAGACGAAAGAAATATCTTAAATCTAGCAAAAAGCATCCTCACGACAGACACATATACAAAAGTGGTGTCTGCCACTATTACAAAGGGGACTGAAAAACTTAATATCTGTGGCATTGCTAAAGGATCAGGTATGATACACCCCAACATGGCAACCATGCTTGGTTTTATCATGACCGATGCGGACGTGGACTCCACATACTTACAGAATTCGCTAGAAACTGTAACTGATGAGTCCTTCAATATGATTAGTGTTGACGGCGACACTTCAACAAACGATATGGTTCTCGCCCTTGCCAGCGGTCAATCAAAACTGGATTTAAAAAATGATACAGCCGCTTCTAATGCCTTTAAAAAAGCCCTCCTTCTTGTCTGTACAGAACTTTCTAAACTCATAGCTCGTGATGGTGAAGGCGCGACTAAACTCCTTGAAATCCAAGTCATGGGCGCTGAATCCCACCACTCTGCAAGACTTGCATCTAAGGCTGTGGCCTCTTCTTCATTAGTCAAAGCCGCTTTCTTTGGCAAGGATGCCAACTGGGGTCGCATACTTTGTGCCATTGGATATTCTGGTGCTAAGTTTCCGCCAGAGAATATAGATCTCCATATTGAAACAGAATACGGACTTCTTCCCCTAATGAAAGAGGGCACACCGCTCACTTTTGATGATGAATATGCTGAGTCAATTTTGTCTGCAGAAAACATTAACGTACTTGTCAATTTAAACGATGGTCCGTTCTCAGCCACCGCTTGGGGGTGTGATTTAACCTACGACTACGTTAAAATTAACGGCGAGTACAGATCTTGATTGTCCTAAAAACACCGGATATTCTAGACACCAAAAGCCCTCGGTACAAAAAAACACCTAAATCATGTCTTTAAATTCATGATTTAGGTGGTTTTTAATTTTTAATATTGTGTTTCTATACATGCTTTCAATTAAAATGGAGATGTAATGGCTACATCCCCATTTTTATAACTTCACTTATCTTGGCTTAGTTTGAAATACCTACAGCATCAAAAGCATCTTTTACAGTTTGTACTTCACTGCTGTTTTGACCGAATAATTCACCTGCTGAATAAATAACAACTTCTCTCAGCTGTGAAAAATCAGTTGTGCTTGTCATATGTGCTGATAAGGCTCTATAGAAAATATCGCCCATTTTGTCACGACCGATACCATCAACAGAAACACCATAGTGAGATCCGCCTTCTGAGATTAGGTAAGCACATTTATTAATAATACTGCTGTTGATGTGAACACCACCATAATCTTCAGTGCCATTGTATTTTTTAGACGTATGATCAGGATATGGGCCAGTTAAACCATTAGAAACAGTTGTAGGATCTTCTAAAGATCTCATTGCCACATTCCCATTTGTTGGACCAACTATGTCTTCTGCACATAACCAGTCTGGATTATCATTCGCGTAGAACTCAATGAGTGTACCGAATATATCTGACATGGCTTCATTGATTGCACCTGATTCGTTTTGATACTCAAGACCAGCTGTGTATTCTGTAACAGCATGTGTCAATTCATGACCAACAACATCAAGAGCTGCAGCAAATGGATAGTAATCTTGGCCATCGCCATCTCCATAAACCATTTGATTGCCATTCCAAAATGCATTAACGTAGTCTTGCTTATAGTGAACTGTAGATTTTATACGGGCATCATTGCCATCATATGAGTTTCTATTGTGCATATCTTTATAGTAGTCATACACAATGCCAGCGTTAACATGTGCATCAACAGCTACAGCGTCATAGTCTGAGTTGAATCTGTTGTCTGCATCATACCAAATCGTTCCTGGTAGAGATGTTCTATTACGGCCATCATATACGAGAATACCGCCACCGCGTGTATCATCATACAGTGCGTATTCTGTATCCCACCAGCTATCTACAGCGTATGTATTCAGATCGTGTACATTGCCGTGGAAGTCAGTTCCTGTTCCAGTTGTTGGACCATTGGTATAAATCTTATTATACATATTAAGGATTTTTCCATTGCGTCCATTGATCACAAATACCCAGTTGCCTGGTTCTGGATCAAGGAAGTTCAAGTTAACTTTATAAGCTGCAATAGGCTTATCTTTTTTCATAAAGATAACTTCTTCAACATCTGGTGAGTACTCGTAATTTGGCGAGAACCCAAGTTCGTCTTCAGCAATATCAATCGCTTCAGAACCGGAAATTTTCTTTTCCTTGTTAAGTGCCTTTTCGATTTTATCGATTTCAGGCAAGATATTACCACTCATTGAGCGGATAACACCATCAGCATCAACAGTCATAGCTTGGTCATAACCTAGTATAGGCATGCCATCAATTTCCTGTTGCGTACGTACGACTGTTAAACCAAGATCATCTTCAAACATAGTTGTTGTATCAAAGAATTCTTGGAAATAATCATTTTGTTCATCTTCAACTTGGAAGAAACTCTGATTTTCATTGAAGAAATCTGCAATAATTGCATCAATTTCTTCATCTGTTGGCATAGTGATTTCACCATACATAAATTCAGGCATATGTGTTTCTTCATCCATAAGCTGGACGAAATCATCGAAGATGTCATCAAATAATGCTTCAGCTTCTTCAAATGTCATTGATGTTTCTTGAACTTGTTCAGCTTCCACTGGAACCTCTTCTTGAAGAGCTTCAGGAAGTTCTTCTACTGGAGCTTCAGCTTCTTCGGCTGGTACTTCAAGGTCTTCAGCTGGCGCTTCAACTTCTTCAGCTGGCGCTTCAACTTCTTCGGCTGGTGCTTCAGCTTCTTCAGCTGGTGCTTCAGCTTCTTCGGCTGGTGCTTCAGCTTCTTCTGCCTCTGCTAGATTTTCTTCTTCGCCGGCTTCTTCCCCTGTACCGACTTCTGTATTTGTTGCTTCTTCTGATTTTTCTTCTTCTGTCTGTTCGACTTCAGTTTGTACTTCAACGGGTTGATCATTCACTTCGCCGGTTGCATCTGCGAAACCCACTTGAAGACCGCTAGATAAAGTCAGCATAACAGAAAGCGCTAAAGCTAAACGCTTATTCATATAATATTCCCTCCATTGTCATTTGGATACAAGCTACGCTCGTATATGGCTTTATTTTTAATAGAGGTGGCCACCGGACTATTAAATGCTCTCTCAAGCCTCATGAAGAATATATTTGAATTTTTTGAATATTTCAATTAAATTGCATATTCGGCCCATAAAATTACAAATTTAGACTATATTTTTATATGTAGTATAAATTTAATTATCATTTGTATTCATTGTTAAACGTTAGGTAATTCATTTTTCCATCCACTACACCCATGCAATTTCACCTCAATTGAATGCCTTTTAAGTTTTGAAACTTCACAACTTGCTAACTCACAGGAATACTTATTCATGGACTTACCTTTATAAAATACACAAAAGACCGACTTTTCAATAGAAAAGCCGGTCTTAACCAAGAAACTAACTTAGAGGAATCATTCTAGAGGATTAAATAAGTTAAGAATTAATTGATAATACCAACAGCATCAAATGCATCCATAACAGTTTGAACTTCATCGCTACCTGATCCATAAAGCTCACTTGCAGCATAAACAGTTACTTCTCTTAGTTGAGAAAAATCTGTGGTGCTCGTCATGTGTGCTGATAATGCTCTATAGAAAATATCTCCCATCTTATCGCGACCAATGCCATTGACATTTACACCTTCGTGAGATCCACCTTCTGATATAAGATAAGCACATTTGTTAATAATACTGCTATTGATGTGAACGCCACCATAATCTTGAGTTCCAGTATACATTTTTGAAACATGATCTGGATATGGACCAGTTAGGCCATTTGAGATAGCTGCTGGATCTTCTAAAGATCTCATGGCTATGTCTCCATTTGCTGGCCCAACGATGTCCTCAGCACACAGCCAATCAGGATCATCATTTGCATAGAATTCTATTAGGGTTCCAAAAATATCTGACATGGCTTCATTGATAGCACCAGATTCGTCTTGATATTGTAGTCCCGCAGTATATTCTGTCACAGCATGTGTAAGCTCATGTCCTACCACATCAAGAGCTGCTGAAAATGGGTAGTATTCTTGACCATCTCCATCTCCATAAACCATTTGACTGCCGTTCCAAAATGCATTGACATAATCCCTTTGATAATGCACTGTAGACTTTATTTTTGACGATCTGTTATCATAAGAATCTCTATTGTGAACGTCATTAAAATAATCATATACAATGGCTGCATTAACATGCGCATCCACTGCAACTGCGTCATATGCTTCATCTAAAGTTTTATCTGGATCATACCACAAAGACCCTGGCAGTTTTCTACGATATGATGCATCGTAAACTTCAATACCGTCACCACGTGTCGAATCATATAGGGAATTTGTCAGTTTCCCCTTGCTCTTTGTTTCGAACATATTAAAAGTGTGGGTGTTGCCGTGGAAATCCGTACCGGTACCCGTTGTTGGGCCTTCCGTAAATATTTTATTGTACTTGTTCAGCACTTTACCACTTTTCACATCAATCACAAAAACCCAATTGCCTGGTTCTGGATCAAGGAAATTCAGATTGACTTGATATGCCACCTTTGGATTTTTGTTCTTCATAAAAATAACATCTTCTACATCCGGGTCATACTCATAGTTTGGTGTAAAACCAAGCTCTTCTTCTGCTATTTCAATGGCTTCATCTTCAGATACTTTTTTCTTCTTATCCAAAGCTTTTTCAATCTTGTCTATGCCTGGTAGAATATTGCCACTGATCGACCGAATAACACCGTCTTCATCAACCGTCATGGCTTGGTCGTAACCGAGAATTGGCATGCCATCAATTTCTTGTTGAGTACGGATAACAGTGAGTCCCAAATCATCTTCAAACTTTTGATTCTTCTTTACATACTTCTTATAATAATTGTCTTGCTTCGTTTCAACTTTTAAGAAGTCCTGGTTGTCATTGAAAAAAGCTTCAATAACATCATCCACATCAGCATCCGTTGGAACGGTCATTTCACCTGTCATGAACTCAGGCATTTCAGATTCCTCGTTCATCAACTGGATAAAGTCACTAAAATCATCTGTGCTATTTGCACCAGCATACCCCATTTGAACACCGCTAGATAGTGTCAAAATAACTGCTAGCGCTATTGCTAGACGCTTATTCATATAATATTCCCTCCATGTCTTAGAAAAATACAAGCATTGCTTGTATATGGCTTTATTTTTAATAGAGGTGGCCACCAAGCTATTAAATACTCTCTCAAGCCTCACGACAGAATATATTTGAATTTTCGTAACATTTCAACAAAACTTCATATTCGGGCCTTCAATCGACATGATTGACTAATTTTTTTATACAAAATATAAAAGTGTTTATATATTGTATTCAATATTACTTTGTAATAATTATAGTAAACTCCGTACTTAAAATTATTTTATTCACGGTATTATTACAAATCAAACGACAACACCTTCGATACCTTCTGCAACATTAGAAAAGAGATATTTATTTGCTCTATTTTCTCACACAGATACACAACCATGTGAAAAACCCTTGGCAGATTCTATCTACCAAGGTTCTTTCATAAATTATATGAACTCCGATTTCTCAATTTTAAATGTATCTTACTTTTATGACACTGAACATATGTCATACACTTCAATTTCTGCCGAAGTGATGCCATGGCCAATAATTTCTGTCAGTGCCTTTGCAGTATCAAAGGACGTTAAGCATGGCAGTTTCTTTTCAACACTCAGTCTTCTCACTTTAAATCCAAACGTGCTGTTGTTGTGTCCCTTTTTTGGTAAAGCGACAACAAAGGCCAACTCAGGATCTTGAAGCACCTTGTGCAGTTCCTTGTCTTCGTATGGACATATGGTCATGGCCCTTGTATCTATACCTGACGCTTTCATAAACTCATAAGTGCCTTTTGTACATATCACTGTATAGCCTTTATTAACAAGTGTTTTCATCGACTCTACAAATTTTTCCTTTAGATTATCGGGCAAACTTACAAAGACCTTTGATCCTTTGAGAGCGTTTTGATAGGTGGACATAAAGCCTTTAAACAGAGCCTTATCCAAGGTTTTCTCCATACTTAGAATTTCACCTGTTGACTTCATTTCTGGTCCCAGCGCAATTTCTGTATCAAGGATTTTTTCCATTGAGAACACAGGGTGTTTCACAGCAAAATAGTCCTTTTCATCAGCCAAATCAAGGCCGTACCCAAGTGATTTCAAATCTTTACCAAGCATAACTTTCGTGGCTAGGTCAATCATTGGAATATCTGTGACCTTGCTTATAAACGGTACCGTTCTTGACGCTCTAGGATTCACTTCAAGAATATAAATGTCATCGTTGTATAGGACATATTGAATGTTGAGCAGTCCAACAAGGTTAAAGCCTCTTGCTATCCTCTTCGTATATTCAAGAAGTTGGTCCTTATGCTTTTGAGTCAGGCTAATTGTAGGGTATATGGAAATACTATCCCCTGAGTGGACACCCGCTTCTTCAAGGTGTTCCATAATTCCAGGAATCAGAATGTCCTCACCGTCTGAAATGGCATCAACTTCAATTTCCTTACCCGCCATATACTGGTCAATCAAGACTGGGTTCTTTTGATTTGGTGTTATGGAATTTTCCAGGTATTTTCTAAGTCCAACTTCATCAGTAACCACTTGCATGCCCAGACCACCAATAACATAACTCGGGCGGACAATAAGTGGGTAACCAAGTTTTTCAGCTTCTATAACACCTTGTTCCACCGAAGTCACACCCATGCCCCTTGGATATGGTAGATCCAGCTCTGACATTCTTTCGATAAAACGATCTCTATCTTCCGTTAAATCCACAGAATCATAAGATGTTCCCAGGATTTTAATCCCTCTTTCGTCCAGATACTCTGCAAGTTTAACTGCCGTTTGCCCGCCAAACTGAAGAATAACACCTTCTGGGCTTTCCTTGTCTATAATATTTTGAACATCTTCTTCTGTGATTGGTTCAAAATACAATTTATCGGATATATCAAAATCTGTACTTACGGTCTCAGGATTGTTATTAATGATGATGCCTTCTATGCCTTCTTCTTTCAGGGCAAGAACACCATGTACAGAACAGTAGTCAAACTCAACACCCTGCCCAATTCGGATAGGACCTGATCCAACAACAAGGACCTTTTTCTTATCGGTCACTTCCACTTCATCATGGTCTGCATATGTTGAGTAGTAGTAAGGCGATTTAGCATCGAACTCGCCACCACAAGTGTCCACCATTTTATAGCTGACTTCTATGCCGTGTTCTTTCCTGTAGTTGTAGATATCAAGCATGTTTGTTTCTTGCATGAGTGATGCCATGCCCTTATCAGAGAAGCCCTTCTTTTTAAGCTTCATGATAAGATCAGGTGACAAGTACTCCAGCATGCGTCCCCTAATCGACTCTTCTAGGTGAACAATCCCTGCAATCTTTTTCAGAAAGAAGAAATCAATGCCTGTTTCAGCCTTTATCTTTAGAAGACTCACTTCCCGCCTAATTAGTTCAGCCACGTAGAATATTCTCTCATCATCCGATTTCTTAACCTTATAGAGCAGTTCATCAAGCGTCATTTCCTTAGCCGATATATAATCGAGAGTTTCTTGAGAGGCTTCGAGGGATCTTAGAGCCTTTAAAAGGGCCGATTCAAAATTATTTCCAATGGCCATGACCTCGCCTGTGGCCATCATCATTGTGCCTAATAGTTTTTTAGCTTCCTTGAATTTATCAAAAGGCCATTTTGGTATTTTAACCACACAGTAGTCTAGTGTCGGTTCAAAGCATGCCTTGGTCTTTCCAGTGATGTCATTCTCAATTTCATCAAGAACATACCCTAGAGCAATTTTTGTTGCCACTTTCGCAATGGGATACCCCGTTGCTTTTGAAGCCAAAGAAGAGGAACGGCTCACTCTTGGATTAACTTCAATGATAAAGTAATCTTGGCTTTCAGGATGGAGAGCAAGCTGTACGTTGCAGCCCCCTTCAATCCCAAGCTTGTTGACAATATCAATGGATGCGGTTCTCAGCATTTGATACTCATGATCATTCAAAGTTTGAGAAGGTGCAATAACGATACTGTCTCCGGTGTGAATGCCAACCGGATCGATATTTTCCATGTTGCAGACAGCAATGGCCGTGCCGCGGGCATCCCGCATCATTTCGTACTCTACTTCTTTCCATCCCTTGATGGATTTTTCAATAAGGACCTGGTCGGCAATACTAAAGGCAATTCCCTTTGCTGCAATATCTTCAAGTTCATCCATGGTTTCAACGATACCGCCGCCTGTGCCACCTAGGGTGAAAGCTGGTCGAACAACAACTGGAAGTCCAATACCTTCAGCTATGCGACGTGCTTCTTCCACAGACGATGCAACACGGCTATCAATGACCGGCTGACCAATGCTCTCCATTGCAATTTTAAACAAGTCTCTGTCTTCCGCTTCTTTTATAGACTCCAAACTTGTTCCGATGACCTTAACATTGTGTTTTGCCAATACCCCCGCATCCCAAAGTTCCATAGTCAAGTTCAGTGCTGTTTGCCCGCCCATACCTGCAAGCATGGCATCTGGCTTTTCTTTTACAATGACTTTTTCAAGAAATTCAACAGTTAGAGGTTCCATGTATACCTTATCCGCAATTGTTTTATCTGTCATAATTGTTGCTGGATTAGAGTTAACAAGCACGACCTCTATGCCTTCTTGTTTGAGAACTTGACATGCTTGTGTTCCAGAGTAATCAAACTCTGCGCCTTGTCCTATTACAATCGGTCCTGAACCGATAACGAGTACTTTATTGTATGCTGTCTTTCCTTTCATGGCTAGACCCTCCTTATTATGCGTACTAAATTTATATTGAGCACCTATCACTGGTACCTAGTGATCCCCACTCAATCCATTTAGATTTGTATAAAAGTCGTGCAGCCGGGTCTACTTCCAGGCTGCGATTCAGCTCACGGGAGCTGATTAATCAACAGTTTCACTCGATCATGTTGGCAAACACATCGAAGAGATACTCCGAGTCCTTTGGACCAGGTGACGCTTCCGGGTGGTACTGAACACTAAAAATCGGAAGCTGTTTATGTTTCATACCTTCAATCGTTTCATCGTTGACGTTTAAATGTGTTATTTCAATATTTTCTTTGTTTAGAGATTCATCTAGTACAACATAGCCGTGATTTTGAGAAGTGATCACAACCTTATCTCTTATCAGGTCTTTTACTGGATGATTGCCTCCCCTGTGGCCGTATTTAAGCTTAACTGTGTCACCGCCAAAAGCCAGACATAGGAGTTGGTGTCCAAGACATATTCCAAATATAGGTTTTTTATTTAGAAGTTCTTTTATGGTTTCCACTGTGCCTGTAAGCTCTTTGGGATCGCCAGGTCCGTTGGATAGGAATATACCATCTGGATCAATACTGAGTATATCTTCCGCCTCTGCGTCAGCAGGGAATACAGTCAACTTTAGCCCTCGAATCAGCATGGAATTAAGAATATTTCTCTTTATACCAAAATCCATAACAGCCACATGCTTTCCATTCCAGTTTTCCGGTTCCAACGTGTAAGCTTTTTCAGTGGTAACATTCATCACTGCCCCTGTTAACTGAAAACCTTGCAGGCTTTTTTATTTGTTTCGTCTATCTTGAATTCATCCACTATGATCTTGCCAGCCATAACACCAATATCTCTGATTTTTTTTGTCAGAGCTCTTGTATCAATGCCATCTAGGGCAATTATGCCTTCTCTACAGAGGAAATCTTCTAAATTGTCCTGACTTCTCCAGTGGTCTTCATCATCATATAACTCTCTGACAACAAATCCCTTTACATAGGGCTTTCTCGATTGATTATCCCCATCAAAGATGCCGTAATTTCCTATAAGGGGATATGTCATAACAACAATCTGGCCATAATAAGATGGATCTGTTAATATTTCCTGATACCCTGTCATGCTTGTATTAAATACGACTTCCCCTGGCTCTGCATCAAGTGCACCCCAGGCTCTGCCTTCATATATAGTGCCATCACTTAGCACCAAGTAACCCTTTTTCATGTCAGCCTCCAATTTCTCACTCTGGATTTTATTTTCCAGAGTTTAACCATTCGTTCGTTTTTTCTATCATGAGCAAGACTTGTGATTTTGAGGTTGATCCATAGGATTTCTTAGCTTCTACACAGTTTTCTATTTCTATTCGCTTATAAATATCTTCTTCAAAGAGATCAGAGAACCCATTGAGTTGATTTAATGTTAAATCGGTCAAGGTGATTTTTTCTTTGTCACAGTATAGAACCATCTTGCCTATCACTTCATGGGCTGTCCTAAAAGGCATACCTTTAGAAACGAGATAATCTGCAGCATCTGTGGCATTTAAAAAGCCTCTTTTGGTTGCATCCAACATATTTTCACTCTTAAAGACTGTGGTTTGCAACATCTTCGTGAAGATATCCAGTGAGAGTTTTACATCTTTCACCGTTTCAAATACAGGCACCTTGTCTTCCTGCATGTCTTTGTTGTAAGCAAGTGGCAGGCCCTTCATGACACTTAAAAGTCCCATCAGTCTTCCATAGACAGTGCCCGTTTTACCACGGATGAGTTCCGCTGCATCTGGATTCTTCTTCTGGGGCATAATGCTGCTACCTGTGCTGTAAGCATCATCCAGTTCAACAACTTGTACTCCCCTGAGCTCCACAGAATTAATTCTTCCGAAAAGCGACTCATATGCATCATAATCAGAGAACATGTATGGAGAAATTCGATTGCAAAATCTCTATCACTCACCGAATCCATAGCGTTGAGTCCTACTTCATCAAACCCTAGAAGTTCTGCTATATAAGCCCTGTCCGTTTCATAACTCGTACCGGCCAGTGCTCCTGCACCAAGCGGTAAGACATTCAACCTCTTGTATGCGTCGCGCAGTCTTTGTGTGTCTCTTTTAAACATTTCTGCATAGGCCATCAAGTGAAAGCCAAGACGAACTGGTTGTGCAGGCTGTAAGTGCGTGCACCCAGGGAGAAATGTATCAATTTCCTGGCTAGAAACATCTGTGAAGGTCTCTATCAGTTCTAAAAGAAGGTCTTCAATTTGATCTGAAGCCGTCTTTACATACATTCTCAAGTCAAGTGCAACTTGGTCATTTCGACTTCTTGCCGTATGAATTTTTTTAGCTAAACTGCCTATGCGTTCCGTTAACAGCGCTTCAATATTCATATGAATATCTTCATGAGACACCTGAAATTCAATGCGCCCCTCTTGGATATCATCTTTCAATTCATCTAGGGCCTTGTGAATGCTTTCAAGCTCTTCATTTGTTAGAATCCCAATTTTACAAAGCATGGCACTATGTGCCTTACTGCCCATGATGTCTTCTTCATATAGTTGCCAGTCAAATTGTATGGAACTGTTGAAATCATCCATTAGAGATGAGGTTGCATTTTGGAATCTTCCACCCAGAGTTTCATATTATGTGCACATCCTTCTCACTGTCTTTTGCTTCTTTCTCAGCCTTGTTAATCGCCTTGATTTTAAGAGGCAATGAGAATAGATTGATAAAGCCTTCTGCATCAAACTGGTTGTAAACATCATCTTCACCGAAGGTAACAAAATCTTCGTTATAAAGACTGTTTTCGGATTTCGTAGCTGCAACAACACACTTGCCTTTAAAAAGCTTGACCTTAACATAGCCTGTAACCACTTGCTGAGTCTGGTTTACAAAGGCATCTAGACATTCTTTTAGCGTTGAGTGCCATAAACCATCATATAGAAGTTCTGCATACTTGTTGGCAACAGTCTTTTTGAAACTCATAGTGCTTCTATCAAGCACCAGTTTTTCAAGATGTTTGTGCGCTTCATATAAAATCGTTCCACCTGGTGTTTCATACACACCTCTTGATTTCATACCAACAAGTCTGTTTTCTACAATATCAATTATGCCCACACCATGCTTGCCACCAATTTCGTTGAGTTTATAGACCATTTCAAGCGGTGTGCACTTTTTCCCATTTAGCAGGACAGGCTCACCTTTTTCAAAGCCTATTTCAATACATTCCGGTTCATCTGGTGTGTCTTCGGGCTTGGCTGTCAGTTTGTACATTTCTGGATTGTGCTCATTCCATGGGTCTTCTAGTTCCCCACCTTCATGGCTTAAATGCCAAACATTTTCATCACGGCTGTAAATGTCTTTTTTTGTCACAGGAATAGGAATTCCATGCTTTGATGCATAGTCAATACAGTCTTCTCTGGATTTAAGATCCCATGTTCTCCACGGTGCAATGATTTTTAGGTATGGATCAAGAGCCTTAATTGTTGTTTCAAAACGAACTTGATCGTTTCCTTTACCTGTTGCTCCGTGAGCAATTGCAACAGCGCCTTCTTGCTGGGCTATTTCTACAAGTTTCTTAGAAATGAGTGGTCTTGCAAAGGCTGTACCGAGGAGGTAATCATCCTCATAGACAGCACCAGCTTTTAAACCTTTAAAGACATAGTCCTTAACAAACTCTTCTTTCACATCTACAATATAAGCTTTGCTTGCGCCTGTTGTCAGGGCTTTATTTTTTACTGCGTTAAAGTCTTCTGTTTGACCAACGTCCACACAAACTGCTATAACCTCAAAACCATGTTCTACCTCTAACCATTTTAGAATGACTGATGTATCTAACCCACCTGAATAAGCCAATACGACTTTTTGTTTGTTCATAATTATTCCTCCTAATGTATAAATATTGAGTTTATTATAGCAGATATATTCATACAATCAAGAGTTTTTATGAAATTTTATAAATATTTATTCAGATATGTGCATATACCTACAGTCTCTCTTGCTCTGTTTAAAACAATCTAACCTTTAGCTAACACCCATTATATGTTATTTAATGCATAACTATTGTATATATACACCTCCCTGTATAAATGATCAGCCCATAATGATTCTTGACATGTGCACATAATGTTCCTATTTAATGCACAAAAAAACACCGGTATTAAACCGATGTTTAGAAATCAAAATGTCATTAGAACCAATAGCAATAATAGGATCTATTAAATTATCCAGTGTAATAATCGTGGCAAAGTGGAAAACAAAAACAACAAAGAAGCTGAAAATAGCACCCTCGAATTGTCTGAATTTATTGACAACAATCTTGCAGACAATATGTTTCATATCAATTAAATCAAAATCGATAAAGTCAAAAGCTCTTTCTTTTAAATGACTGTTTTGAAACATTCTTTTTGCCAGCACCTGCTGTCACCCCTTTCTTACACTTCAACAAATTATACATGATACATTGTCAAGAATCAAGCTTTTCAGGCAATTGCCACCCCTAAATAAATTGTAATATATCAACTTTTTTAGTATAATAGGAATTGTATTACATTTCTAAATTTTATGATTTCATTCCGCACACTTGATGAAAGTCAAGGTCGCAAAGCTATGGGTCTAAGGGGCTTCCTATGACTGCCAGGCTGCAGTAAGGCATGCCTGCTGGGCGTGTTTTTTATTTGGGCAACATGCAAAATATCATTTAAGAGTCCTCCTCATAACATATATAGATATTTAAAAATCAAAACTCTATATACGATATGACGAGGGTGTGGATCTGCAATTTTGCAAGCGCCTGATTTATTATTTGTACTAATTTCAGCAGTGATACACTGCAAACAAACTGGTAATCAAGTTGAGGGTCTTGTTATCAAATAGTTTGTCTTATGGACGTAAAGCGGGTATTTTGGAGGAGACGTATGAAACTAAGAGCAAAACTCATGTTAATGTTTGTCGCTATCATCATTCTTCCTATGGTGGCCTTAGGAGGGCTGACATATGAGAAGACCTACTCTATCATTAAAGACGATTTGAGTCTCACGGCAGGAGAGACTCTGAATCAGGTTGAGAATTCATTGAATCACTTTCTAAATGGTTATGAGAAAAGTATTGATCTCGTACGAAACAATGTCAATGTCAAGGCCGCAATGTCCAATCAAATGCGTGTGCCTGGTATGGAAAGTATACTCGTTAGCTATACAGAGGCCTTTCCAGAAGTAAAGAATGTCTATATTGCTTATGCAAACAAGGATTTCTATATTCGTCCTGCTGTTGAACTGCCTGCTGACTATGATCCGACGACACGCCCTTGGTATACGAAGGCAATCGCAGAAAATAGGATTATTTGGACCGACCCATACAAGGATGCAACATCAGGTGAAATGGTTATTTCAGCCGCTGCACCTATTGATAATGGTTCTGGGCGTGTGACTGGCGTTGTTGCAATGGACCTTAATCTTAGTGCCCTGAGTTCAGAAATTTCTAGTATTAGTGTCGGTAAAACTGGATACCCAGTTGTTATCGCCCCTGATGGTAAAACCATCGTCCATAGAGTGCCAGATGTGATAGGTAAGGAGATTCCAATTCCAGAACTCGCCACATTTGTCAGCGAAAACCCAGATGGCATTCTGCCATACACCTGGGAGGGCATCGATAAAATTGCTGTGCTTCGCACTATAGATCGCTTGGGGTGGAAGGTGTTTACAACAAACAATGTAAGCGAAATCCAAGACAAGACCATTCCAATTCTCACAAGACTCATGGTGGTGGCGGGTGTTTCCCTAGCACTAGCCCTTCTTGCATCATTTGTTTTTGCTGGTAATATTACAGCACCAATGAAAAAAACTTTCCTACGCTATGGAACATATTAAAAATGGCGATTTAACCGCGGATGTGAAAATTAACAGATCAGATGAATTTGGTGTCTTGTCTAAAGACTTTGAAGCCATGATGCAGTCTGTCTGTCAACTGATTTCTAACGCTCAAAACGTGGCTTCTGAAGTCATAGGGGCTTCATCTGACCTTGCGGCCAGCAGTCAACAGGTTAGTGCATCTTCTTATGAGGTGGCACGGACGGTTGATGAAATTGCCCAAGGGGCAAGCCAGCAAGCCTCTGAAGCTGAAGAAGGGGCCAATAGAGCCGCTGGTCTTAGCGAAAGTTTTGGTGCACTATCAAGCAGTCGAGATGCCATCATCTCAGATACTGGTGCCGCCCATAACGCCGGCGAGGAAGGCCGCGACGCAATGAAGCAACTTAAAGAGAAAACCGATGATAACAACGAGGCCATTTCGCGTATTGAAAAAGCCGTTACCAATTTGGAAAATCAGACCAATAATATTAGTGAATTTGTTGATACGATACGATCTATCGCTGAACAAACCAATCTTCTTGCCTTAAACGCTTCTATAGAAGCGGCACGTGCAGGAGAACACGGACGTGGCTTTGCAGTTGTTGCCGATGAAATTCGTAAGCTTGCAGAAGACTCTAGCACCGCTGCAGAGGAAGTGCGTACAATTGTGGAACTTATTTTAGACGAAAACAACAACACCAACGAGATCATGAATGATGTTCGTACCCGTTCTGAAGAACAAAGCGGCGCTGTTGGCTTAATGGGAAGTTCTTTTGATAAGATCACCGAGGCCATTGAACGCATTAATTCAAGAATGACTGAGTTTGATGGTATCCTGGACCAAGTCAACCACGACAAGGAATCCATTGTAAGTGCTATTGAAGGCATCAGTTCCGTATCAGAAGAAACCGCTGCTGCATCTGAAGAAGTCAGTGCCAGCGTTCAGCAACAGTCTAGTGCAGTGGATGAAGTGGCCCGTGCCGCTGAAAACCTAAACATGATGGCTGACCAGCTTAATAAGGAAATTGCTAAGTTTACTATTTAAAAACACTAGAGATAACTAGACATAACTTTGTGAAAGTCCAAAATGCCCTACAAGAAATGCATATAGCATCTTGTAGGGCGTTTTTATTGTTATGTCCATCCAATATAAGAAAGTGGTGATTGTGCGCATAAAATTAGGGATGCATGAAAGCATCCCCAATTATATAAAACTTCAATTAAATACAAGCCAAGTATTTAATCCATTTAAATTTACTTAATCATGTCCATGCCAGCTTTGATTGCCTGAATGTTCACATCAACAAATTTTGGCTTTACAGTTGTCTTAATAACATCTTCCCAATCAATTTCGTTTAGACCCATAGCCTTAACGAGAGCACCCAGAAGAACGACGTTTTGTGTTCTGATGTTGCCAAGTCCAACTGCGATTTCTGCAGCCTTGATTGCAGTTGTATCCGCCTTGTTTGATAGGGCCTCTACAACACCTTCTGGATAATCAGAAGCACCAGCTAGGATTGGTGCTGAAGGGATACGGTAATCATTGACTACAATTTTCCCATCTGATTTTAGGAATTCAAGCCATTTGCCTGTTTCCATTGTTTCAAATGATACAAGGATGTCAGCTTGACCAAGACCAATAATTGGTGACCAAACCTTTTCACCGAAGCGTACCTGTGTCGTTACAGAACCGCCACGTTGAGCCATACCGTGTACTTCTGACATTTTTACATCATATCCTGCAGAAATTAGACCTGCAGAAAGAATTTTAGAAGCTGTGATGATACCTTGACCACCAACGCCGCAAAGTAGAATATTCTTAGTTTCTCCCATGATTATTCACCTGCTCTTTCTATTGCATCGAATGGGCAAGCTTGTAGACAAACTTCACAGCCTACACACATATGCTCATCAATCTTCGCCTTCTTTGTTTCTTTATTGAAGCTGATCGCTGGACAACCAGTTTTTGTACAAATCTTACAGCCCTTGCACTTGTCTTCTACAACTGTACAAAGTTTTTTCTCAAGACCAAACTCTTTATAGTCTGCATCAGAGAACTTCTTAAGAACGCATGGCCATCTTGTAATAAGAACAGAAGGACCATCAAATGCAAATGCTTCTTCTAGGGCCTTGTCTACTTCTTCTAAATCAAGTGGGTTAATTGTCTTAATATGTTCAATACCAATTGCACTTACAAGCTTAGGAATATCAATTTCCTTAGCAGGCTCACCCATCAGTGTGAAGCCAGTACCAGGGTTTTCTTGGTGACCAGTCATACCAGTGATTCTATTGTCAAGGATAACTGAAACTGTATTGCCCTTGTTGTAAGCCACGTCAATTAGTGAGTTCACACCTGTGTGGAAGAATGTAGAATCACCAATAACACCCACAACACGCTTTTCAACATTGTGCTTTTCGAATGCTTTTTGAGCACCGTGAGCCATTGAAATTGACGCACCCATGCAGACACATGAATCTAGTGAATTTAGAGGCTCAGCAGCACCAAGCGTATAACATCCGATATCGCCTGTTACGACAACGTTCTTCTTCTTAGAAAGTGCATAGTAGAACCCTCTATGAGGACATCCAGCGCATAGTGTTGGAGGACGGCTTACTTTTTTATCTTCTTCAATATGCATTGTTTCACGCACTTCACCCAGTAGGGCTTCAGCAATAATATCAGGGTTGAGTTCTCCGATTCTTGGAATCTTTTCCTTACCGATGCACTCAATGCCAGCTGCCTTTAGTTGTTCTTCAATATATGGCTCAAGTTCTTCGATAACGTATAGTGTTTCCACCTCATCAGCGAATTCCTTGATTTTCTTCATTGGTAGTGGATGAGTAAATCCTAGCTTAAGGTAAGACGCTGTATCACCAAATACTTCTTGAGCGTAAGTGTATGCAACGCCAGACTGATGATACCGATTTTCTTTTCATTCCATACAAAGTAGTTTAGGTCTGTTTCATTAGAGAATTTCTCTAGTTCAACAAGTTTGTCTTCAACGATTGGGTGAAGTCTTTTTGCATTTGCAGGTGTAGCAATCCATTTAGCAGGATTCTTCTGGTATTCCTTAGCACCCACTTCTTCTCTTTCACCAAACTCTACAAGACCCTTTGAGTGACAGATTCTAGTTGTCATTCTAAATAGGATAGGCGTGTCATACTTCTCAGAAATTTCAAAAGCAGATTTGATCATATCTTTTGATTCTTGAGAGTTTGACGGCTCCATACATCCGATTTTAGAGAACTTAGCATAATATCTATTATCTTGTTCATTCTGAGAACTATGACATCCTGGATCATCTGCTGATACAAGGATGAATCCACCGTTTACCCCTAGGTAACCTAGAGTGAACAGTGGGTCAGCTGCAACGTTAACGCCAACGTGCTTCATTGCCGCCAGTGAACGTGCACCTGCCATTGTTGCACCAATAGCAACTTCCATAGCAACTTTTTCGTTCGGAGCCCATTCACAGTAGATGTTTTCTTTATACTGTGCAACATTTTCTAGAATTTCAGTACTAGGTGTACCTGGATAAGCTGATGCAAATGTACAGCCTGCTTCATAGCAACCGCGTGCGACCGCTTCGTTGCCTGTCATGAATTCTTTCATGATTCACTCTCCTTTAACTACTTATGTGCTGCAATTACACTACCGAGTGCAATTGAGTTTAGTTTAACTTGTGCAGAATCCGCGCGCGATGTTAGTACCACAGGCACCTTAGCCCCCATGATGATACCCGCTGAATCCGCTTTTGCCATATATGTCATTGCTTTGCCGATGCCATTACCCATTTCGATTGTTGGAACCATAAGAACATCTGCATCCCCTGCAACGTCACTGTCAAATCCTTTAATGCGAGCCGCTTCCTTTGAAACTGCGAGATCAAAAGCAAGTGGTCCTTCCACCAGTACACCCGAACCAAAATCACCATTTTCACCCATTTTTTGAAGGGCATCAGCATCCACTGTTGCTGGCATTTTCGGGTTAACCTTTTCCTTGGCAGCCAAGCATGCCACTTTAACAGGTTCTGCACCCATGGCTTTAACAACCTGAACAGCGTTTTTGACAATTTTACCCTTTGCTTCAAGATCAGGTGTGATATTCATGCCACCATCTGTTAAATAAATTAGCTTATGGTATGACTCAACTTCATAAACCATAACATGACTAAGTTGACTGTCTGTTCTTAGACCAATCTCTTTATCTAGGACTGCTTTTAGTAGAATAGCCGTATCAATAAGACCCTTCATCAGGAAGTCTGCATGACCATCACTAACCAGCTTTACTGAAATTTTTGCTGCTTCTTCAAGTTCTACCGCTTCTACAAGTTCATAATCTTCAATATTCAGACTATTTTTTCGCAGCAAGTGCCTTAACCTTTTCGATATCTCCGACAAGCACTGGATCAATCAGTCCTTGTTCCGCTGCTTTACACACAGCTACTAGTACGTCTTCGTCCTGCGCTGCAGCTACAGCAAGCTTCATTGTTTGCTGGTTCTTAGCAGCATTCAGGAGATCTGCAAAATTCTTAATCATTCGAGACACTCCTAACATTTCGTTTCTACGAATTTGTAAAATTTTTTAGTAACAGTTCAATATTTTTTTGAATTCAATTCATTTTACAATATTTTTTGAATGTATTCAACATGTGTGTAAGAAACTTAATCACTGATTTTGTATTTTTTGAAGTACATAATTTCACTTGGCAACAATTTACCTTTGATTGGATGAATTGTTGTTCTGTACATTATCACGTTCCCTATCCGCTTAAAAAAACAAAGTTTCTTACGTTTCTTCCCCCCTAGACCCTTTATTTTGCCTTCATTATAGCCGGTCTCCCTGCAAATAAGAAACTTGCTATTTTCCCTCCATACCTGATGATTATGATGAAAAAAAGGATGAAGGCTTCTAGTAAAGCCTCTTCCTTTACACTGGTCTTACTCGGTCATGACCACAAAAATAAATTGACTGCCCATAAAAAAGTCGCCTTAAAATTCAACAAATTGTTGAATTGTCAGACGACTATTGCTCGACAGGCCTTTCAGCCTTCTTATTCATTTCTCATTTGGAAGGCTTTGTAGCCCTAGTGCTGTGTTGAACCTTCTTGCTCGATGAGCATTTTAACTTGTCTGAGCCATGCGCTTGAAACCTCATCTTCTGGATCAAGCTTTACTGACTCTTCTATTTTATCAAGGGCATCGTAGTATTCTCCACGTTGTATATGAACAATACCAAGATTACATAGAATCTCATTATTCTTAGGTTTCACTTTTAAAGCCTCTTTAAAGTATCGTTCCGCCTCATCGAAATGCCCCATGGTCATATAGCAAATCCCAATTTCATTCATTGTATCCACATGGCCTGTGTTGAGGTTAAGAGACTGTTTATAATAGTGGAGTGCTTCATCATACATCTCTTTTTGACGATAGGCCAAACCAACGAAGAACATGAGATTCCACCACTCAGGGTAGTCTTCAAGTAGAGGGCTAAGGTGTTCTAACCCTTCATCTGAAAATCCTTCAATGACCAGCTTATAGCCCTTTTCATACTCAAGCTTCGCATCTATATTCCGAAGGGTATTAATTATTTCAACCTTTTGATCGTCTGTCAAAGTGTCCGACTTCATAGCCTGAGCCCATATGGCCTCCGCACGGCCATAGGCTTGATCATTAACATAATGAAAACCCAAATGATAGCCTGCAAGTGCAAAACCATTATCCACTTCTATGCAAGTTTCAAGAGCCTGGCGTGCAGCCGCTGTAAACTGCTTGTAAATGTTTTCATCTTTTTCATGCTCGATAGCCAGTTCTTCACAAAGTCTTGCCAGATTGTAGAGGGCATCAAGATTTCTTGCATCAAAAAGCATGTAAGCTCTAAGACGAACCACAGCATTTAATTTTCCTCTGCTTGGGCAAGGGCTAGGGCATCTGCAAGTATTCTCTTTTTAAAATCAGCATCTATGCTTTTTAGAAAGGCCATGTAGGCTTCTTTATATGGAAAAGCTGTGTCAATTCCCATGATATGAACCATGGCTTCCATGATGGATGGAAGGGAAATATCAGCCCCTTGATTGCCAGATACTTTGCTGACCATATCTCGAGTCATAAATGGCACTGGTGTGCCCGTCGGCAACTTCACATCTCCCATAGCTTCAATGGCTGATTCTTTTAGTTCTATAAATACAACTTCATCCGTTTTTTCTTTTAATATATTATCCAGTTGCGAAAACATATTGCCTCCTCTATCCTTTTTAGCTTGCAACAATCATATGGAGTCTGTTTACAGACAAAAACTGCCGACACAGTCGACAGTTAGATTTTAACTCATTCATACATTATATTATAATCCATAAGAATTAATAATCCAAAACATTGTGACCTGAATTATTAGAATATCACTCTATTCACATTCTTGTCTATTATTTTATTCCTGTAAAGTTCAAAATAATCATAGTCACCCCATCTTAAGATGTGAACCTCTTTATCAGACGCTTGCACGTGTAAGTCAGATATGTAGTCATTGGAGACCTTGATGCCATCACATGCCACAATAACCTCTCGGCGCTCTGCTTTTACAATCTTAAAATCAAGAACTGTATCAATTGGCACAACCATAGATGCCTTTAGAGGACGATTGACGCTGTTGTCGTTTGGATTTAGCGGGGTAATTTGATAAACAGGCAGCTCAGAATGTGTTGCCACACCGCCTGCCCAAATGGCATAACCTGTTGCTCCAATAGGAGTGGATAAGATAAACCCATCCCCAGTGAAATAGTTAAACGGCTTTCCATTTATGTACATACGGGCTTCCATAAGCCTTGGTTCAAGATGCTTAATAAGTATTTCATTAAAGGCATAGCTTGATAATGTGTCTCCATTGACAGTGGTCGCTTGAACTTTCATAAGCGGATAAGACTGGAGTTGGTAATCCCCTGATTTAAGTATATCAACGACGAGTTCAGGCTTTTGCGGTGGAACACTCGGCAAAAATCCAAGAGTGCCTGTATTTATACCTAAGAATGGAATCCGCTTTAGACGAAACTTTCGAATAGCACTTAACATGGTGCCATCGCCACCAATTACTATAATAATGTCTGGATTCTCTCGACTTAGAATAAACCCATTTTGCCTTAAAAGCTTCATGAGCTTCTTTTTGACAATCATCGTGTCTTTTTTTCTGTTGTGGTGAATTAAAATTCTCTTCATTGTGCACCTGCTTTTTTTTAGTCTCTATTAATATGGCGCATAAATAGACGCTTTCTCCTAGTGGTTGTGCTTAACATTTCAAAGAGGAATCCTCTATAAACCATCATATATCCTAGTATGGCTTGAACCAAAATAGCAATCAAGACTATGAATAAGGACGTCTGCATGGCAAAAGGTAAACCTCTTAGTGTTGTTGCGAATAGTAGATTGATACCCCGATAGATGCCATAACATGCACCACCTAGAACAATATTTGGAACAAACCAATCAATCCAATTTTCTCGAATAAAGCTAAATGCATACATAAAGCTATCAAGCTCACCTAAATGTTTTTGGTAAAGCGTTTCTGGAAGTGGATTAAATAGAACAAATGCAACCACTTGAGCTATCAATGTAATGAGACCAAATGCAGGTATAAGCATTCCAAATGGCTGAGCCAGAGTCATAACTGCAAACTGTGCCACCCAAATAATAAGCAGAACAACCCATACTTTTCTGAAATAGACCTTAAATCCATGTTGGAAGTCGTCTTGTGTGAATTGACCTGTGCGAACGATTCTATTCATTAGGAATAAGTAATTTGAGAACACGGCACTTTGAAAAAGCGTCATGATCAATCCTCCGAATATGCCAAAGAGTCCAGCCACTTGTGCCACAACCATGACAGCAATCATATAAAAAGCGCCGACCACAAGTAGACCTGGGTTGTTCTTCACGGCCTTTGTGCTTTTTTTAAAGGCCAATTTATTTGTTATTAAAATATCCTGTAAAACAGACATAATATCACCTCTTTTAAATGACGTAGTATTGACTCACTTCAAAGACACTCTTATTTTGATTGTAATTAAATAAAATCCGCGTCTCTTCTTTTTTGATATCTTTCAAATTGAAATCTGACTCTATAAGGTTAAGAATATTATAGTCAAAGATCTCAAATCGAACCTTTTTAACAATCTGTTTGGCGGTCATACCCTTATACTCTGGTAAATAGGTCCTTATGTTCTCTTCATTCTGTAAAAAGCATGGGTGAAATGCCTAAACTCAAGACTTTCTTTTTGAACATAAAGTTTCCGCTTGATGATTGTCTCACATAATCAAACTTGACCAAGGCCTCGAATACCTCAGGGCTTTTAAGTCCCACTGCATGATAAAACTCTAGGAGAATTTCATACATAGCATCTTGATTATGTGCCTTATGGTGCCACCCATTTTCATGCCAATGGTCAGACAGCATCTCATAAAGTTTCGACGGCGCAATGCCATTTACCTTTAATATAAAATCCAATGAATAGGTAAATTTTTGATTGTTGTAATAATGTTCAACCATGTCCTCAATTCCCTTTAGCCGTATCATGTCCTCAAAACTCAGGCTTGAAGTGGCCATGATTTCATAAGGGGTTGCTCATTAAATATATAACCATAATCATCTTTTCTTTTTCTTAAACCAGACCCCTTTAGGAGCTTTAAAAAACCGAGTTGTAACATCTCTGGTCTAATGGCGTAAACATCATCAAACGACTTAAGAAAACGGTCGTAACTTTCGTATGGCAAACCGGCTATCAAATCGAGATGCAAATGAATGTTTCTATAGGATTTGATTCTTTTGCAAACATCTTCAAGCTTACTAAAGTCCACATAGCGATGGATCTCTTTTAGGGTTCGTTCATAGGTGCTTTGAACGCCAATTTCAAATTGAAAAAGCCCTGGCCGAACACACTTTAGAAAGTCCACTGTTTCTTCATCAAGTCTATCTGCTGTGATTTCAAAATGAAAATTCGTATAACCATTGTCTATTTCATGAAGGTATTTAAAAATCTCCAGGCTTCTTTTTTTATCTGCATTAAAGGTCCGGTCTATAAATTTGACCTGCATGACCTTATGATCCACGAAAAACTCAAATCTTTCTTCACCCGATCTAGTGAGAAAAACGGACCCCTTTTATGGTCGAAGACAAACAGTACTGACAATCGAAGGGACAGCCCCTTGAACTCTCATAGTAGAGAATTCGGTTATCAAGACCTTCAAGGCTCTCATAGGGAAATGGGATAATATCAAGCGTCTCTATTAAGGGTTCATCAAATGTGTTTATAATATCACCGCTGGTGTTCCTATAGTTTATTCCCTTTAAACCAGTAAAACTGTCCTCTTGTCCATCCGCTGGGTATCCCTTTTCAAGATAGGTTTCAATAAGCTTTTGAACGCTTTTTTCTCCTTCTCCACGAATAATTAAATCCACAAAAGGATGGTCTTTAAGAAACTTAGTGCTTTCATAAGTCACTTCTGGACCACCATAGAATATTTTTATGTGCGGAGCAACCTTCTTTAAGTTCTTGGCAATGATGTTGGTGCTTTCGACATTCCATATATACACCGAGAACAAGACCACATCATAGTGTCCCGTGTAAATTTCCCTTACAATATAATCAAGTTGATTGTTAATTGTATACTCATTCAAAGTCACATCTGCCCCGCAATTTTTTAGCATTCCGCTTATATAACGCAGTGCCAAAGAGGAATGTGTGAACTTGGAATTTAGGGTGGTTAGTAATAATTTCATTGTACTGCCTTTCCATATTATATACCGTCATCTGACGAATTCATGAAATGTTTACATTTCGTGAACATCAGTTATTATGCGCATTTGATTCTATGGTATTATACCACGCCTGCCCCTAACCTTGTAAATTTTCTGAACCTTAAGCATTGTATACATTCTTACAGAATATTTATGATATAATACTCAAAAGAATAATCGACAATACATAGCTATAAGAAGGAGGGCACCTATGGCGATCATGTCATCTCGACTTATACGGCACGAAATGTGCAAAGAAGAGTTGAAAAGACTTGGTGCACGCGTACTTGATATACAAGGCATCATGTTCTATGTAAAGTTTAAGATTAACGGCACTAAAATATCATATGTTTATCATTTGAATAAGGACAACACATTTTTCCTGGAAAGAATCAAGCCTTACACTTGTGCTATCGGCGATTACGATTCTGAAGAAGATGTGATTGATACCATTCGTGTTGACATCAAACAGTTTAAAAATGCCATGAACAGTTCCAATTTTGAATCTTTTATTGAAGTGGATCAGCATATTTCTAAACTTGTTCGACTCTTTGAAGATTTATACTTATATTATAACGTTAGCAAGGAAGATATTAATCAGGTTAATACCGAAATTAACAAAGTTCTTGAAATGATTAATGACGTTCAGGAAAAAAGTGAACGGGTATACTTTGAAAAGGATCCCGATGTGCTTTGTAAAAACTGTAAATTCTAAATCTATTCAAAATGACTTAAGAATTATTAAAAGGGATAATTGCCTCCATGGCATTTATCCCTTTCATTTTTGTGTCCTTCACCCTTCAAACACCTTCATAAGTCTTACTCTAGCTTAAAAGTAACGCTGTTGTTGGGTCTTGTATCACGAATACTAAAGGTCAACTCCAAAGGCTGTCCATTCCTTTGCACAGGGCAAACAAAATTTTCCTGAATGCTTGCCACACCATCAATTTTTTCATTTTCAAATTGATCATGCAGACTGACTGTTACGCCATCCGCTGTACGTATAGTCAACATGAGCTGATTGGTGTAGATAAGTTCGTCTGTTAATCCCTTGAAGTCAAGATCAAGGACCATTTCTTCCCAAGCTTGCCCATTATCCTGAGTTGTATCAAGTTCTCTATATTTCACATTATTCACAGATAACATAACCCCATCAATATAAGCCTTCTCACTTAAGGCCACTTCTGGTTTCCTTTGCATCTTAGTGTAGATATCTTCCATTTGAACTGGCATGCTCTGTCCTAAATCAAATGCAATGGGTTTTCTTGATGGATCTATTGTATTTAAAAGAAAGTGAACTTTATCAGTCTCAAAGTTTTCTGACACAGGTATCTTAACAAGTCCTCTACTGTAGCTTCCTGCCCGTATAACACCATTCAAGGCACCTTGCCTATCCAGCGGCTGACTTAAATTGTTCTCTAAACTCGCGTCTATCATAGCAAACTTGCTTACAAAATGATCTGTGTCTAAAGGATCAAAACCAGCATTCATTATTGATACATCTAGAATATAATAAGTTCGGTCTTGTGACCGAGTCACTTCATTGACACTAACAAGCATATTTCCTACAGATGCCGCTTCTCCAAGCGCATATATGTCTTTTCCTTCCATATTTAGTGAAAGACTTTGATTTGTATATTTTCGGGTAAGATCCCTTAACTCGTAGGCGCTCAGTCCTTGAAGCACATACCATTCACCATTTCTCTTCACAACAGCAAGTCCCATAGTGCCCATTTCGTGACCATGGTCATGAGAGTGATAGTCCGTTCCATTTTCATGGTTATGTTCATCAGATTCATCAACAGGAAGCGGATCGCTTCCAGCTTCTACATAAGCAAAATCCAAATCATAAAAATCCACTTGCTCAAAAACTTTTCCTGCAAAATCAAAATTTCTAAAACTCTGTTCATCGTGAACCCCAAACCCATGGAGGTCTTTTGCAAGTTGCATTGATGCCTGATAGGCTTCAAATTCCTCACTTGTGAATGTATCCTTGTCCACTTGGTGCAGGGCTTCATAGGCCTTAGCATAATCCTTGGCTATAATTTCACCCATGTAGGCATTGAGTGCCTCTTTTGAGGTTGCAAAACCCTTTGAATAGTCAATGTCTTCATGTGTTGTAGTGTCTGTTTTCTCAACTTGTGTTGCCGGGTCAGTTTCCGGATTCTCTTCTGTTTTTTCAACTGACTGACACCCCGATAAGACCAGAGTGGTGATCAGTCCCAGTATGATTCCAAGCTTTTTTAGTTTCATATTATCCCCCTATGTATTTTAAGCGCTTGTAAAAGTCATGTATAAACATCGACGCTCTATGCGTCTCTTAATGCCTATACAAGTATATCTTGCAAGTCACTTTTTAATATAAACTATTGATTCCACTTAATCTTTCATACTCTTTTATTTCGTTTTTTAGCCATCTAGCAGAGATTGATACATCTTTTCATACGTTTGTACAAGTCGGTCTGCATTAAAGCACTCTGCAGCTCTTTTTCTTGCATTCTTTCCATAATCCTTGTGTGTGTTTTCCTTCCCAAGTATGTGAAGGGCACCGCGTACCATTTCATCAACATCCCCTACATCGGCCAACCATCCTGTTTTTCCATGGTCAATCACTTCTGGCAGGCCACCTGTTCTTGAAGCCACCACAGGAACTTCACAAGCCATAGCTTCAAGAGCCGCTAAGCCAAAACTCTCTTTTTCTGATGGCAAAAGAAAAAGGTCAGATGCACTGAGTATTTTAACCACCCGACTTTGTTTTCCTAAGAATTCGACTTTCTTTTCAAGACCCAGTTTTTCCACCAAATCATAAGCCTTATTGTGGTCAGGTCCATCCCCTACCAACAAGAGTTTCGATGGAATCACCTTCTGTATGCCATCAAAAATTCTTATAACATCTTCTATGCGTTTGACAGGCCTGAAATTTGAAGTATGAACAATAACCTTTTCCTCAGGCTGAATATGAAGACATCTCCTGATGGACGAATGATCCTTTCGATTATACTCTTCAATGTTAATGAAATTATGAATGGTTTGTATGGCTTTGACCGGGGCCAAGCCTCTTCAGCCGTTCGCGCCAAATCATCTGAAACTGCGGTTATAATATCTGACTGGTTGACACTGTATGCCATAACCTGTTTCAGGCTGTCTTCTTCTGACATAATTGTCACGTCGGTGCCATGAAGTGTTGTCACCGTTTTTAGCCTGCCCCCTACCATTTGGTTGGCAAGCATGACCGCCGTTGCATGGGGAACAGCATAATGGGCATGAATAATCTCCAAATTTTCTCGCTCTGCCACTTCAGCCATTTTATTGGCTAGGGCCATAATATAGGGTGGGTGTTTAAAAACCGGATAGTTGGCTGTGTCCACCCCATGAAAGTGCACATTCTCTTGATAGTCCTCTAGGCGAAAGGGTTTGTCATATGAGATAAAATGCACATCATGCCCTCGTCTAGCTAAATGTTTGCCCAACTCTGTGGCCACAACCCCACTGCCACCATAAGATGGATAACAACAAATTCCTATTTTCATTCTGTCACGCCTTCCTAATTTTGACGTTTGCATATTCATTGTTTATTGTCTTCTCATACTGTTTTGGAAGACGCCTTTCGAAACTGCAAGACTCTTAATCAACTATGATGATGCGATGGTCTGATGTATACTCAATTTCATGTAAGATGTGGTCAATAAAATCTGGACCTGCAATGCCGAGCACACTTAAAAGACTGAGGGTTCGCTCTTGTAAACCTCCGTCTGGCTTGACCCAGTTGTAAATTTTCTTAATATCTCCAAGAGTATCCTTATGGTTCCTTCGGTGAAACCTATAACTTTTTTGTTTCAGATAATCAAATTGCTGATGTATCAAGTCTTGATTTTTTTCAGTAATCGGTAGAATGTCATCATCTATTTGTTGAAGTTGATCAATCAAGTCTTGGTACATATCATCAAATTTATTTGAGAAGTCTTGGAATAGGCTGTCCACATCCAAGGTGTCTTTTTCCATTAATATTTTCTTTTCCAAAGACTCTTGAGATCGGTCTAAAATATCATCCACTTTGACCTCTAAAGATTCGATCTTTAAGTTTAGGCTCTTTTGACATACGGTGAAATTTTCCCTAGGAAGAATTATGGGCATTTCCATATCAAAATGTTCATAAACTTCTTTCAATTGTGCATAGTATGAAGCCTCACCAGGGCCTGCCACATATGCCACTGTTGGCAAGTATACATCTTGAATTAGTGGACGGAGAATAACATTGGTGCTAAAGTCTTCCGGATGATTGTCCATGATTCTAAGGAGTTCATCCATGCAAAAGGCTTCGCGAGCATCCCCTTCCTGAACTGTATACATCCCCTCTTCAAATATAATAGGGATCCGTTCACCACGTTCTAAATAATAGAGACCTGTTGCACCTGGCCTTGGCTGAATAAGAGGTGTAAATCCCTCTTCCATGAGTTTGGTTCCTTTTCTTACAACACTGTCCACGATTTCTTGGCTCCCGCTTAAAGCCTTTTTTTATAAAAGTGGTGCCAAGGCTTCTTATTTGAGGGTTCATAGGATCAATAATAATAAGCCCTTCTTTTTTAAAAATCTTTAAATAGATTCTTGCAAACCAGTCGCTGAGTGTCTCGTCTTCATGGATGGTTTCCTCAAACAGCGCTTCACACCAATTCCTATATGTCATGTCATCCATGGCATGGGACACTTCTATCATTAGGGATTTTACCGATGTATTGATGTCCACCCAGCCCAGGGGTTCTTTCAGATAAGAGTGGTTATGCATAGTTTTAAAGGGATTGTTGTTTCCTCTTCCTGGCTTCTTATCCACCTTGCTTTTCCGAAGTTTTCCATTTTCTATGTACTTCGCCTGTCGAACCTCTTCAAAGTCATGGTCTTCTGAGGCAAGCCAGAAAACTGGAACAACCTCTGATCCAATTTCTTCAGTCAAAGATTTGGCTTTTTTTATCGTGGTCGCCGCCTTATACAAGGTATATAAAGGTCCCCCGAGGACACCTGTTTGCTGCCCTGTTACAACACATAAAGTCTTATCTGATCCAAGTTTTTCGATATTTTCTATCGTCTTAGGACCTGCATCCAACCGCGTATTTATATGCTTTAAGGCCTCTACGAGTGTCTGCCTGTTATAACTTGCTTCCAGAACCTTATTAGCACGTTCCTGCCACGCGCTAGAGTCCTTATGATTATATGTAAAGTATCTCTTTTGAAAGGATTCATTTTCCATATATTCTTTTGATATACCACTAAAAATTGATTTGGTAGAACAAAAAGATTCCATGTGACCTCCTGTATTCCGACTTGTGTTATAGGATTTATGCTCTAACTCATTATAGCACTTTGTCTCATCTATTATACCCTTTAGGTTTTCGAAATTATTAGCTTTTTTGTAATTCAGACGCTTGTATAATTACAGCTTTGCACCCTCATCATACCATATATGGATATTTAAGAATCAGAAATTCTATATATGGTATGATAAGGATTCATGAATGCGATTTTGCAAGTCGTTCAATTTAACAGAGCACCTTTCTAGGACCAATAGAAAAGCCCCAGGAAATGTACTGAGTCATTTCCTGGGGCCAATATTCACTTGAACCATGCATTTCATTTTTTCTGTAAATCAAAGAATCTTTTTTGTTTACACATAGAAGTGATTTACATTCTTTCTGGTGCTGCTAGGCCAACGAGACCAAGTCCTGTTTTCAGCGTTTGTCGCGTCGCATCAACAAGGGCTAGACGAGCCTTTTTCACTTCCACATCATCCACTAGGATTGGATTATCATGATAGAAGCGGTTAAAACGTTGTGCCAGATTTGTGACATAACGTGTAATCATAGATGGCTCATACTTACGAGCTGCTTCCAGAACCACCTCAGGGAACTTACTCAGCAGACGAATAACGTCTTTTGAGGCATCATCGCTTAGGTGACTGTAATCTAGGCCTTCACTGAAATCAACATCTGCTTTGCGAAGAACGCTGCAAGAACGAGCGTGAGTGTACATAACATACGGTCCTGTTTCTCCTTCAAAAGAAAGCGTTGACTCCCATGAAAATGTGTAGTCTTTGATTCTATTGTTAGATAGTTCTTGATAAACAACAGCGCCCACACCCACTTTTTTGGCCACTTCTTCCTTATTTTCAAGGTTTGGATTTTTCTCTTCAATAATAGCTTTTGTGCTATCAATAGCCTTCTGAAGAACTTCTTCAAGGTAGACAACACGTCCACGACGCGTCGACATGGAACCTTCTTCAAGGGAAACTGTACCAAAATCAACATGAACACAGTCTTTTGCCCAGTCGTGACCCATTAGTTCAATAATCTTCATCCACTGCTTGAAATGAAGCTGTTGTGGTGCGCCCACTACGTAGATGTTTTTTTCAAAATCATAATGCTTCTTTCGATACATAGCCGCTGCAATGTCACGGGTAATGTATAGAGAAGAACCGTCTTTCTTCGTGATAAGAGCAGGTGGCATATTGTATTCTTCCAGATCAACAATTTCTGCACCTTCAGATTTTGTCATAACATTCTTTTCACGCATTTCCTGGAGAACCGCCGGTATTTTATCTGAATAAAAGCTCTCACCTGCATAAGAATCAAAGTGAACGCCTAGCAAGTCATACACGCGGTCAAACTCTTTTAAGCTCAGCTCTTTCATCCAAGCCCACAGGTCATAAGCTTCTTGATTTCCATTCTCTAGCTTTGTAAACCATTCTCTTGCTGTGTCATTAAGAGACTCATCATTTTCAGCTTCGTCATGGAACTTAACATATAATTTCACCAGTTCACGAACTGGGTCTTTTAGAATCACTTCTCTGTCGCCCCACATTTTATAAGCAACAATCATTTTTCCAAACTGTGTGCCATAATCCCCTAAGTGATTGATTGAAATAGCATTATAACCAAGAAAACCAAAAATCTTGTATAGGGCATTGCCTATCATCGTGGAACGGATATGACCCATATGGAATGCCTTGGCGATATTCACTGATGAAAACTCAACGATTAGATTCTTGTTGTCACCAAGATTTGTTGCTCCAAATGCGTCCCCTTCTTTGGCAACTGTTTCAAGAACTGACTTGGCAAAAACGGCCTTATCAATTTTGAAATTAATGTAGGCCCTACGGCTTCAATATTCTCAAAGTACTCATGGTTTCCGATAGACTCAACAAGGTCAGCTGAAATCATGTTTGGAGCCTTGCGAAAGACCTTTGCCAGCTTGAAGCATGGGAAGGCATAGTCTCCCATATCTTCATGCTTTGGATACTCAATCGTGTCATAGATTTCTTCTGTGGACATATCATCAATATGTGCACTTAATAGTTCTGCAATTGTTTGTTTAAAATCAATCATTTTCTAAACCTCCTGTTATATTAGGTGCTTATAAAGCCAGACGTTTAAAAGCACTCTATCTTACATGACTAAAAGGGTCTGTAAAATAAAAAAGTCCCTTGTTTTGCTTATACAAAACAAGAGACGAAATATCCGCGTTACCACTCTTATTAGCTTAAACTTATTGCACTTTAAATAAGTTCAGCTCACTCTCATCCAGGATAATGGCTGGAAACCATTCGACCTACTCATTTCAGTCGAAATCTCAAAGGGACGTTTCACTCACTTAGACAGACCAGGCTCACACCCTCCCTGGCTCGCTTTGCTTCAACCGTCAGCTACTTTCCTCATCATAGACAAATGCTCTATATAATTCATCACAGTTTACCATAGGTTTTTTTCAAAATCAAGTTCGATTTTTTCTTTTATCCATCCACGACATAATCCTGTCATTTATTTATTGAATGGGATCTTATCACCTAACTTCTCATCGTCTGTCTATTTGACTTCTATACAGCGGATAACATGTGAACTTTTTTTGAATTTCTCTTATATCTTCTCACCCAAGGCAACATATCTGTTATTATTATAGTAATCCCCCATGAAGTTGGGGACATATTTAGGAGGCGATTGTTTGGAAGCAACATCTGTAAAAAAGCCATTTTTTATTTCATATATTCTAATTGGCATCAACGTTCTTCTGTTCGTGCTTATGGTTTTCTATCAACCAGGGTTTTCAACAGATATGACAGTGAACACACTCATTGATTTTGGAGCAAAATCCAACATGCATATTGTCGATGGTGAATACTACCGTCTCGTGAGTTCCATGTTCTTACATGCAAGCCTCATGCATATTGTATTTAATTGTCTGGCTCTTAGGGCCTTTGGTCGAGACATTGAGATATTTTTTGGCAAGAAAAAAATTCCTGATTGTATACTTCCTATCAGGCATAATCGGGTCACTGGGTAGTTTCTTATTCAGCTATAGAGTGGGGGTTGGCGCTTCTGGTGCCATTTTTGGTCTTTTAGGCGCCAACTTATATCTTCTCACATTAAATCCAAAACTATACAAGCGAATATATGGTACGGATGTCTTGTCCCTCATTGGTATTAACCTTGTCATAGGTTTTATTGTTCCAAACATTGACAACGCAGCCCACCTCGCCGGACTTGTTGGTGGCTACCTTGCCGCTTGGTCCGTTGGACTGAAAAACCAGAGTCCTTTTAAAGCAAAGCATATGATTGCCCAAGCAGTGGTTGTGGTCCTCATAGCCTTCAGCTTGGTCTGGGGTGTGCCGCATTTTAAAAGCAGTTGGGTCTATGATTTCTACAAGGCAGACGAAATGATTGAACAATTAAACTACAAACGGGCCTTAGAATACTATGAAAGCGGTCTTGAAAAAGATCCAGGCAATGAGAGTTTAGAATATAATATAAGAGTTCTCAAAGATGCCATTGAAAGAAATGAAGGCTCTAAAAATCAATAATAAAAACCGTTAAGTGATATTTTTATGACATCACTTAACGGTTTTTTTGTTCTATAAATATTTTAAGGAGATATTAAAAGGCTTTTAGACAGTTAAAATACTTCCGATCTTCTTCTTGTATATGTTCTTGCATAACAACACCAATAAGAAAATCCATCAATTCCAAAGTGGTGATTCTTTCATCAACTGTGTTTTGTAAAACATCTTTTGATTGCTCAATGAGTTGCTCGTGTATTCTGATATGTGTCTCCACATTAGGATAGGCACACGACTGAAGGATCTCTATTTCGTTTTTGAAGTGTATCTCCATCTCATGAATAAATGCCTCAACATTTCGAACTGTTTCATTGAAATTACTGTGGCTAAGGGATCTTTCAATAATAGAATTACACCTGTCTAGGAGCATTTGATGTTCCCTATCTATACCATCATGACCACTGTTCCAGTCTGTGTTCCACTGCATCTTCACTAAAATTCGAACTTCCTTCAGATGGTCATTAACAGTCACCTTGTTTTTGCCTGTATTTTTAGAGGTGTATAGGGCCTTGTCCGTCCTTGAGAACCAGGACTCCATATACTCACATTCCACCCACTGTGAACACCCCACGCTGGCAGTCACGCCATATTTTTGATTGAGTTCGTTTGATTCAATGCCCTCTCGAATTCTTTCAGAAATCAACGCGGCGCCTTTCAAATCTGTATGGGGTAAAAGCAAGATGAATTCATCGCCTCCCCAACGGGAGAAAACATCTTCATATCTTATGATCTTTTTAACGATATCAACCACCTCAAGCAAAACTTTATCACCTGTGAAGTGACCGTAATTGTCATTGACTTCTTTAAAATGATCAAGATCAAAATAAACCATAGAAATTGGATATTTTCTTCTGTGAGACAGGCTAAACTCCTCTTGGACCCTTAAGTGAAAATACTCCCTTGTATAAATTTTAGTGAATCGATCAAGAATGAATTTCTTTTCAAGTTCAATTTTGTCTTTTAAAACAACATCAAAATTCGTTATATATTTATATATAAAACGGGCTAAGATAAGACCAAATAGAATGCTAACTAAAATAGTGATCATATAGTAGGACCTGTAGTTATTCCATCCATTTTTCGGGGCTATATAAACATCCCACCCACCAATGGAAGCCTTTGCTGTAAACTTAAGCGGTTTCATACCCAAAACCTTCTTGTCACCATATACAACATTCTCAGGCGCATCAGGTTGTGTGATTAAATAGATCACTCGATTTTCCAGCTCATGATCTTCAATAAAGCCAAAGGCTTGATCAGCCTTCAAAACAATACTTACCATGCCCCAGTAAGCATCATTTTTGATCAGTGGCACCCGAACAATAAAGCCCACTCCGCCTTGGACAAGATCGACCGGACCAACAAATAGCGGTTGTAAGGTTTCTTTAACCTTTTTTAATTGTTCAGCCTGCCCTGGCACTTTAGAAAAGTCCACGCCAATAGCCGACTCATTGCCCTCTAAAGGATACATCCAAAAAATTGTTGTGTCTTTGAATATGCCCACATTTCTTATTTGATCCATTCGATCTCTTAAAAGATAATCAAGATAAATATTGATGTCGTCATCGGTAAAATCATCTTTCATTTGAATATATGCAGAAAACCTGATAACAAACTTATATTCTGATTGGTGAAATTCTGTAGTTCATCCACCAAATTATGATACTTTAAAGACACTTCATACCGTTCGTTTGCCGCTAATCTGTTGGTATAGCTATTGATCAATGCATACGACAAAATTATGAGCAGGACAAAAACACTAATGGAGGTGATAAGTGCTGCAATTTTTCTATTCAACCCGCTTTTCCAGTTACTATCCATAAACCCCTCCAAGCAAATAATTTACAACCTAAGTACTTATACCCTTTATATCACCTATTAATTAGATTCCGGTCACATTGCAATGATTACTTGGCAACCCGTTTCCACAAGTCTCATATAGATTTCTGGATAGACTTCCTTCAAATGATGGTCTGTCACTATTTTGTATTCAGGCAAAAGAGCTGCAACCTTCATTAAAGACTCTCTCGTAAACTTCGTGTGATCCGCCAAAATGAATATTTCTTCCCCTGCTTTTAGCATGGCCTTTTTTATGGCTGTGTCATCCATTTCAGATGAACTCAAGCCCCTTTCTGGTGAAATAGCACACGATCCAATCAGCACCTTATTCACACGGAGTTTCTCTATAAAAGAGACGGCATCATGACTTACAGCTGTGCCATGCTGATTGTCCAGTAAACCACCAATTATAAAAACTTTAATACCACTATTGACTTGAATGAGTTCTGAGGCTATTTGGATATTGTTCGTAAAAACTTTCAGATTCTTCTTATTTTCAAGCAGAGGCACCAAGGCACTCAATGTTGTCGATCCGTCGATTAAAAGTGAATCATGATCATTGATGTAGCCAGCAACACAAGATGCAATTGTCATTTTTTCTTTAGAATAGATTCTCTTGCGTGTGGCATAGCTGTGGACATCACCTCTTGGCTTCACTCTTACCGCTCCACCATGAGTCCTCTTGAGCAAGCCTTCTTCCTCAAGCCTTTTTAAATCCCTTCTGATTGTATCAACAGACACTCCAAAGCAATCACTCAATCCAGCCACTTCTACCCGTCCATCACTTTCCAGTGTTTCAAGTATTTTATTTTGTCTTTCATTATTAAACATGATTACGCCCCCTTTCTTTAAGGATATGCTGTTCTTTGCATGTTTTCAATAAAAAAATGCACTTCCTTGCCTATATTTTGTCAATCTTTTATTCAGAAGCCTATACATTGCTCTTATATTCATGTTTTGTATCACTTTCTTGCTGTTTTGTGCATTTTTATAATTGTTTTTGCTGTTTTCATGATATGATCCCATTAAAAGATGAAAGCTAAGGAGTGAAAAATATGTACAAGCACATTGTATTTGATGTAGACGGCACTTTGATCAACACCGAGGAGGCCATTATAACAAGTCTTCAAAAAGTATTGCTCAAGGAGACAGGGAAAACTTACGAGATGTATGAACTCGATTTTGTTCTAGGGGTGCCTGGGTCATATTCTATTGTAAAATTTGACTTAAACAATCCCAGCAAAGCCCTAGATAAGTGGCAAGTTGGAATAAAGGAACATGCCCATCTCAATTCAATATACGAAGGCATTCTTAAACTGGTTACGACTTTAAGGGAAATGGGACATAAACTCGGCATTGTTACATCACGAAGAGACAGCGAATGTGACTCTGACCCACTCTTTAACACACTTAAACCATACTTTGACTGTATCGTCACTGCTGATCGAACTGAGAAGCACAAACCACAAGCCGATCCCCTACTTTATTATATGGACAAGACACAGGCCAAAGCCAGTGAAACTGTTTATATTGGAGACACACCGTATGATAGTGCCTGTGCTGACAAGGCCGGGGTTGATTTTATGGTTGCAGGATGGGGAGCAAAACATATTGCATCCATTCCGAACAAGGATGTTCTTATACACCCTTATGAATTTATAAAATATGTTACACGCTAGTGGTTCCTTAAAACTATTCCAAACTCAATTTATAAGACGCTTAAAAGCAGGCTCAAAATTATTTAAAAACCCCTCTGAAGGATGCTTGTATTAAAACATTCTTCAGAGGGTTTTATATTTAAATCTATAGCCTTTTAACTCTATAAGTCTTCTTCAGATTGAACAAGAAGATTCATTTTCATAAGTGCCCTTGTTGTAAGCCCATCACCATCTATAAGACGCTTTGAAAAGCTGCCATCATATATATGTCCTGACCCGCAAGAAGGGGACCGACTCTTCAATATAGCCTTATTTGCTCCAACCATACGAGCCAGTCGAGCCACCTCATCAGCACCTCGAACAAACTCAGCTGTAACATCCTGACCTGATTTTGTAACAACCCGATCCTTGATGATTTCAGCTGGATCTCTTGGGGTTTTTAGGCCACCCATTTGTTCTGGGCAAACAGGCATCCAAGTCTTGCCTTCAAGATACTTTAAGACCTTCTCATTTTTATTATCTGAACCATCGTACCTGCATGACATGCCAATTAAACACGCACTGACTAAAATCATTTTTGTTCCTTTCAAAGCCACTGTGGTAAAAACAACACCCATAAAAAAACATAGTTTTTAGATATGAGTCTCAATCTATTTAAGTTCAACAATTGTGACACCTGATCCACCTTGATTTAGAGGCGCTTCAGAATAACTGCTAACATGATGATGGTGTTTAAAAAATTCCCGAAGACCTGTACGTAGGGCACCAGTGCCCTTTCCATGAATAACACGCACTGACTCTAAATTGGCAAGGCAGGCATCATCTAAATACTTGTCCAGTTCGTATTCTGCTTCATCTAAAGTTTTGCCACGCAGGTCAATTTCTGTGGACATGTGCTTGGTTGCCGACACAAACTGACGCTCTTTTCCCCTTGCCCTTTTGTGGGCGAGGGGAGCTTCTTTTGATGCTTCTTCATCTACAAGCATGAGGTTCTTAACATTAACTTTCATTTTCATAATGCCAATCTGTACAGTGAGCTCACCACCATCATCTGGCAGAGTTACAACACTGCCTTTTTGACCTAGGGTGACAACCTTTACTGTTTGTCCAAGCTTTAAGTCCTTCGGGATCTTCCTATAGACATCTTGATCAGGTTCAGCAATGGCAGCTGCGGCAACATCGTCAAGATTGTCTCTAAGTTTACGCCGCATTTTTTCGATTTTCTTATTGTTTTCCTTGCCCTGAGATTTATTCAATCCACGAAGTTCTTTGATAACCTCTTCTGACTCTTCTTTAGCTTTTTTAAGTATGGCCCTCGCTTCTGCTTTAGCTTCAGAGAGCATCTTGTCCCTTTGTGTTGATATGCGATCCTCTTTTTCTTCAAGTCGCTTTTTGAGTTTTTCTATATCAAGACGAAGCCTGATGGCCTCATCCCTTTCAGATTCTGCTGTTTTTCTGTTTTCCTCAATAGATGTCAAAACTTCTTCAAACTCAATATCATCTTGCTTAACAAGCGCCCTAGCAGATTGAATCACATCTTTAGACAAGCCCAATTTCATGGAGATTTCAAAGGCATTTGATTTGCCTGGTACACCAATAAGCAACTTGTACGTCGGACTAAGTGTCTCAACATCAAACTCAACTGATGCGTTTTCCATACCATCGTGTACCAGAGCAAACTGCTTGAGTTCAGAATAATGTGTGGTTGCAATGGTTCTTATCTTTCTTTCATAGAGCTTTGTGAGTATGGCCATGGCAAGCGCCGCCCCTTCGGCAGGGTCAGTACCTGCTCCAAGCTCATCAAATAAGACCAGAGACTTTTCAGTCACATTCTCCAGAATATCAACAATATTTGTCATATGCGAAGAAAATGTCGATAAACTCTGCTCAATACTCTGCTCATCACCAATATCAGCGTAAATGCTATCAAAGACAGCCATTTCTGTTCCAAAATCCGCAGGAATATGGAGGCCGGACTGGGTCATAAGGGATAGAAGTCCCACAGTTTTAAGTGTGACTGTCTTACCGCCAGTATTTGGACCTGTAATAAGAAGGGAGGTGAACTCTTTGCCTATCCAAACATTAGATGGTACAACCGTTTTGGCATCAAGGAGGGGATGGCGTCCATTCTTAATATGCAGGGCACCCTTGTCATTGAGTTTTGGTTCCACAGCGTTCATTTTTAGAGCTAGTTTTGCCTTAGCCACAATAAAATCCAAGATGGACAAATACTTTTGATTTGTCCTAACCTCGTCTGCGAAAGCGCCTACTGTCCCTGTAAGTTCAAGGAGTATACGCTCTATTTCCTTTTTCTCATCAAGTTTTAGTTCCTTAAGTTGGTTGTTGAGTTCCACGACAGCCATGGGTTCTATATATAGAGTGGCTCCGCTTGAAGACTGATCATGTACAAGTCCCTTAATCATATTCTTATATTCCGACTTGACCGGCACAACAAATCTATCCTGGCGGATGGTTACAATGGCATCCTGCAGGTATTTTTGATTTTGAGCTGCATGAATAATAGAATCTAATTTCTTTCTAATATTAGCGTTTTTTATTTTCAATGTCTCTACGTACTTTTCTAAGAGCAGGACTGGCATTGTCCGACACTTCATTTTCACCTGATATGGCATTTTCAATAGCATCTTCAATAGGCTTTAGATTTGTAAGAAAATCCGCATACTCGCCTAAAATAGGAAGTCCACCTTCAATTTCTTCTCTTTGTTTGGAAATAAAATTTTTCATCCGTCTGGCACTTCTTAATGAATCACAGACTTCTAGCAGTTGTGCCGGGTATAAAAAAGATCCAATTTCTGCCACACGCACATGGGATGATAGGTCGTGAACACGTCCCATAGGAAACTGGGTATGCTTCATTAAGAGACTAAAGGCCTCTGATGTTTGCCCTTGCATGTATTTTACTTCAGTAATTTCACTTGAAGGTTCAAGTTCATCAATGATTCCCTTGCCTAGGACAGATCCCGCTTCTTTACGAAGCATTTCTTTGATTTTTTCGTATTCCAACACCCTAAGTGATTTTGAATTCATATCATTCACCTCTAATCGTCGGCGAAAACACCTCTGAAGTAATGCCCCCTTGTTAGACCCTTACTTACAAATCGGTTTCTTGCCTTTTCATCTTCTTCTGTTAAGTCATGATCCATTGTCCTTTTAAATAGAAGGATCGCCGTCTCTGTGTCTTCTCTATCTTCAAGTGTGAACACCATTCTATAATGATGTACCCCATTATCGTAAAGTGTCTCTAGCTCTTCTGGTACAAATAGTATTTTACTGTTAAGAATTTCTGTACGACACGTTTTCGTGGCTCTTAGCACAGGGAATATAGCCCCTTTTTTATCTTGTAACCCATAATTTTTCTTTTCGCATAGACCACAATCAATATGCCCATTGGCAAGCGCTGCAGATATTGGACAATATTCCGTAACCATAACCGTTTGTCGGCCATACACCAAAGCCTCCAGTTGAGAGCCCTCAGCGCTTAAATTCTTTATTTGATACATGGTCATTTCAGGCGATAAGGTCATTACATCAGCATGATCTCTGTGCATATTCACAGCGTCCGTGTTAAAAACATTCAGCCCTTGGTCAATGCCAATCACAGGAATATCGTGCTTTCGACCCCATTCAATCAGACCGTATGTTCCAGCCCAAAGCCCTGATGCTTGGCGGAGTAAGTCAAGGTTGTCCCTAAACATATCATATTCAAAATCCCGTACAATTCGCCCAGGAGCAAAAATAATTGGACATTCAATCTCCTCTGTTTCACCAAGGGCAATTTCAAGCATTTCAAGTGTGGAAACCATGATCCCATCAACCCCTGTGTCAAGGGCTGCCCTAAGTTGGTCAAGTGTACGAACTTGTGCCCTGAACTTAGGAAAGGCGTGATTTTGGTCATCTTCTTGCGGATCAATCTCATGCACTTGATCCTGATGATTGGTGCCACATGCGCCCTATCCTTATAGCGAATAGAGCGGACATCATCTAGGCTTTCAACAGCCTCACGTCTAAGGGCGTTTATACTTTTCATTGGCACAGCCAGTCCATCATCAAGATCAAGATTCAGACCCTCGCAGTGGTAGGGAGAATCCCTAGCTTTAATATTGTTTTCAACCCGTTCTTTATCAAGTGGTCTATTCATGGCCGCTTCAGGCACTTGGCCTTTTGCACAAACCCTATGACCGTCTTCGTCGATTAGGGTCAGGGTCATCGGCTCATTTTGCATAATCTGCATTTCAATTGTAACAGCCATACGCTGAACCTGACGGGCATAGGACTGTCGTGCCTCTTTCAAAAGGGCATCATTGACAGTTCTAAAAATAATTTCACCTGTCTTGACAGGATACTGCATATTCATGACAATATCCTGTCCAGCCTCAGCTTCTTTAACTCTGGCGCGGCCTATTTCAATAAACTCTACGCGGGCGCCAACAGACGTGTTGCCCCGCCTTATTTGAATTTCGTCCCCTACATGAAGCCTTTCATTTATTTGAATGGTCATGCGCTTCCTATCTTTATCATATTGCTTGACCTCGGCCACTTGTACACCGTTATTGCCTGGCCAGAAAGGATTCATTCTGTCTCTTGATTCCCCTGAAAAAAGATGACCTTTCGTAAAACCTCTTGTAAAAATATCGGCTGTTTCTTTTTTCAACTTGTCAATATCAAGCACTTGGCCCTTTAAGGCAGCATCAATGGCCTGTCTGTATGCTCTCACCACAATAGCCGCATATTCAGGTCTTTTCATCCGTCCTTCTATCTTGAAAGAATTAACCCCAGCCTTGATCAGTGCCGGTACCTCTTCAAGGGCTCTCAAGTCTTTGGGGCTCAGCAAATACTTCCCACTGTCGTGCTTCTGTGTCAGCTCCTCATCGACATCCACCAAGGTGTAAGCTTGACGACAAGACTGTGCACAACTTCCCCGATTGCCACTTCGGCCTCCTATCATGCTGGACATTAAACATTGTCCAGAATAGGAAATGCAAAGCGCACCATGAACAAAGCACTCAAAATCAAGATCTGTGTTCTCACGAATAGACTCAATCTCCAGCACATTCATTTCACGCGGCAGGACGACCCTTGATACACCTTTAGATTTCAAATATTGTATATCTTCTGTGCTGTGGGCTGTCATTTGTGTGGATGCGTGTATTTCAAAATCAGGATAACGGTCTTTAACACGTCCTAAGACACCAAAATCCTGAACAATGATTGCATCCACATCAGACTTATATAAGAAGTCTATGTAGTCATCCAAATCTTCCAGTTCAAAATCGGCAATAAGGGTATTAACAGTCACAAAAACTGAGACACCATGTCTGTGACAAAATATCACGGCCTCCTTCAAGGCCTCTCGATCAAAATTTGCTGCAAACTTACGAGCGCCAAATGACTTTCCAGCCAAATACACGGCATCTGCCCCATTAAAAACAGCCGCAATGAGGGCTTCCTTTGTACCAACTGGTGCCAGTAACTCTATTTTATTCATATATTCCTCCAGATCACCCAAGAATCTTGTAAACTCGGATTAATAAGATTCGGCGCTTGCAAAATTGCAAATTTCGTTCAACGTTACACCCTATATAGAACATCTTCACTCGAACACTAAATCTCTATATAGGGTCTAACGTTGATCCTAAAATATTTTTGCATGCGCCTAACCTATAATATCATAGGTTCTTTGTCATGGCTATTGCATATAATCTTTCGAAACCAAGTCGTAATAATCATTCAACTTTTTGTAATGTTTTGTGACAAAGAAGTGCCTTACACCAAAAACCCGCTTAAATCACGTATATAAAATACGTTCATCAAGCGGGCATTTTCAGTGTTATTATTATATGTCTTGTTTTACTTAGTTTGATGAATCAAATGTCTCAATGAACTCACTGAGTTCCAGACGAGAAGCATCACGTTCTGATTCCGCTTCAGCTAATTTGGAACGTAACATTTCGATTTCCACATCTTTTTCTTTTCAGTGATTTTTCAAAGGATTCAGCCTTGTTCTCGGCCAGTTGAAGCATCTGATCTTTTTGAGCCAGTTCACTGCAAACTCGGTCTACTTCTTTCCTGAGTTCTAGGAGGGAATGCTCATAAGTGGCTGTGTTTTCAACAAGCTTGTTGAACTCACTTTCAACCGAATTGTGGGCTTCACTCTTTTCTTTAAGCTCATTCTGAAGGCGAATCAGACAATCTTTCATTGTCTTGAGTTCCCCTTCAGGGTTTTCAAGACGATAAAGGAGTTGCTCCTTTTCCTGCTCGAGCTTCAAATAATCATCACCGACATTGAGCGCTGTTAGCACTGCAATCCAAGACGTACTGAATTTTTTATTTTTTTCATAAATAGCCCGCATCTTATCATCGATTAGATTGGCTACTTTTTGCACAAACTCTCGGGACTCATCACTTCGGATGGTATACTCCTGACCGAGAATACGCACAATCACTTTATTTTTAACGGTCACCTATGAACAGCCCCTTCTTGATCCTACATAATGTCATCCTTATGCATTGACAGTTATCCCTAGGTCAATATATTCGCCGTCTGGTGGCGTTTTCCTTCTTATTCCTAAGAAAAATTATCGAAGTTCCGCGCCTGTTTCCGACTTAAGAGCTTCCAGGATCTTATCATACACTGCATTAACTTCATCATCTGTTAATGTCCGCTCAAGGCTTCTGAAGCTTAATGCATAGGCCATTGACTTATACCCCGCTTCAATTTGCTCACCTTCATAAACATCAAACAGTTTGACCGACTCTAATATTTCAGTGCCGTTTTCTTCAATGACAGACATGATCTTGCCCGATTCCACAGTTTTCTCAACAAGAAGAGCGATGTCTCGTGTGCTTGCTGGGTATTTAGGCAGTGGCGTATAGGTTCTATCCAGTCTTGTCAGCTGAAGAAGAATATTAAAATCAATATCAGCCAAGTATGTTTGGTATCAATGCTGTAATTTTCAAGAACCTTCGGATGCACTTCACCTAGTGTTCCTAGAATATGATTGCCCCAAACCAGTGTTGCACAACGACCTGGGTGGTAGGTTGGGTGATTGGACTCCTTATGGTAAGCCACACCCTTAATGCCCAGTACAGAAAGAAGTTCATCCACTCTGCCCTTCAGACTGAAGAAGTCTTCTCCTGGTCCATATGCGCCTAGACAAAGCTGTTTTTTCTCGATTGGAAGGTTCTCCACAGGCATTTCTCTTGGGAAGAATAGGTTACCAATTTCAAAAGCCACAGCGCTTTCAACAGATCTGTTGTAGTTCTTTGAAAGCACCTCAAGCATATTCGCATTTAGAGTGGTACGCATTGTTGAATACTCTTCGCCCAGAGGATTTTTAAGCATAACAGCATTTCTAAGCATAGAGTCTACTGGTAAACAAAGTTTATCATACTGGCTCGGACTCACAAATGAGTACGTTAGAATTTCATTCATTCCCACTTCGCAAAGGGCATCTTTAGCAATATCTTCAATAATTTGACCATTTGTTTTTGCACCCCACTCCGAGTCAGCAGGAAGTGTTGCTTCAATAACATCATAGCCATAAATTCTTGCAACCTCTTCTACAAAATCAATTTCCTCAATAAGATCCAGTCTAAACGCTGGTGGTAGACATGCAATTTTACCGTCTTTCATTTCAGTTTTGATTTGAAGCTTATTAAGAATTGCAGTGATTTCATCTGTGCTAAGATCCACGCCTAGAAGACCTGTAACGCGCTCAGGACGAACCAGAATTTCTTTGGCTTCCTTTGGTTGTGGATACACGTCAATCATACCCTTAACCACTGTGCCCGCACCAATTTTCTCAATAAGGTGACAAACGCGGTCTAGGACTTCAGGAATGTACTCAGGGGAAACACCTTTTTCAAATCTTGAAGACGCCTCTGAACGAAGGGCTAAATCCCGTGATGTTTTTCTGATATTTGACTTAAAGAAGTTTGCCACTTCAATAAGAATTGTTTTTGTATCATCTTTAATTTCTGTGTCAGCGCCACCCATAATACCAGCGAGGCCAACCGCTTGTTTTTCATCAGCAATAACAAGCATGTCTTCAGTCAGCTTGCGTTCTTCTTCATCAAGCGTTACCAGAATTTCGTCCGCCACAGCGCGACGGGCGATGAGTTTTCTACCTTCTAAGGTTTCAAGGTCATAGGCATGAATTGGTTGGCCATACTCTAGAAGAACAAAGTTTGTAATATCAACAATGTTATTAACTGGACGCATGCCCGCTTTCATAACTGCAAGTTGAAGCCAAGTTGGAGATGGTCCAATTTTAACATTTTTAACGACTCTTGCTCCAAAGCGTGGACATAGGTCCGCATCTTGAATTTCAATTTTCGCATAGTCATTCACATCGTCCACTTCATTTTCAATGGACGTGTCCGGCATAGTTAACTCTCTATCAAAAGTTGCCGCAGTTTCACGAGCCATACCGAGAATACTCAGGCAATCTGGTCGATTTGGTGTGATTTCAAACTCGATAATATGGTCATTTAAGTCAAGAACATCTTTAATATCTGCACCCAATTCAGGCGTGCCTTGAAGGATGTAAATGCCGTCTGCATACTCTTTTTGAATCACTTTCTTTTCAAATCCCACTTCTTCAAGGGAGCAGAACATGCCGTTTGATACAACACCTCTTAGCTTGCCTTTTTTGATTTTTGTGCCATCATGAAGCGTTGACTTGTGAAGGGCCACAGGAATATAGTTGTCAGGATAGACATTCTGTGCCGCCGTTACAATTTGAATGGGCTCTTCTTCACCGATATCCACTTGAAGAACGAGCAACTTGTCTGCGTCCGGATGCTTCTCTCTTGAAAGGCACTTGCCACAACAATTTTGTTGATTTGTCCTGCAACAGCTTCAACTGTTTCAGTGTTTGAACCGGACATGATAAGACGCTCTTCCAGTGTCTTAATTTCAATGTCATCTATATTTACATATTTTTTTAGCCAATTAACTGGTACTAACATGTTAAATCCCTCCTATTCTAAAATTGGTCGATGAAACGCATATCGTTGTCGAAGAAGTGACGAATGTCATCAATTTCAAGCTTCAACATCGTGATGCGGTCGACGCCCATACCAAATGCAAATCCTGAATAAACTTCTGGATCAATACCGCACTCAGAAAGAACATGAGGGTGAACCATGCCACAGCCTAGAATTTCAATCCAACCTGTTCCACTACATACACGACAACCTTCACCACCACACTTAAAGCATGTTACATCCACTTCAGCACTTGGCTCTGTGAATGGGAAATGGTGTGGGCGGAACTTAGTCTGTGTGTTGCTGCCAAAAATACGCTTGGCAATCATGTCCAGCGTTCCTTTAAGATCTGCCATTGTAATGCCTTCACCAACCACTAAGCCCTCTAATTGGTGGAACATTGGAGAATGGGTAGCATCCAGCTCATCAAAACGGAAACAGCGCCCTGGTGAAATGATCTTGATTGGCGGTTTCATTTTCTTCATGGTTCTAATCTGAACAGGAGATGTGTGCGTTCTTAGAAGCAGGTCATCTGTAATGTAGAATGTATCAGATGTTGAACGTGCAGGGTGGTCTTGTGGAGAATTCAGGGCATCAAAGTTATTGTATACCGTATCCACTTCTGGACCTTCAGCAATTTTAAAGCCCATACCGATAAAGTTTTCTTTCAGTTCGTCAAGGACCTTGTTAAGGGGATGACGCTTGCCCGCTCTATTGACCTTGCCAGGCATTGTAACATCAATGGTTTCTGCCTCAAGCTGCTTTACTAGGGCCTTTTCCTTTAGAGTTTCTTTGGTTTCAAGGATAAGGGCCTCAATTTCAGAACGAACCTCATTGGCGATTTTACCCACTTCTGGGCGCTCTTCTTTAGAAAGCTTGCCCATTTGCTTCATAATGCCTGTCAGTTCACCCTTTTTACCCAGGTATTTAATACGAATGTCTTCAAGAGACTGTAGAGACTCAGATGAGCCCACAGCTTCTTTGGCCGCTTCAAGCAGCGACTTTAATTGATCTTTCATGCATAAACTCCTTTCCACAGTGACAATGCTATTTTAGATTCCGGGACGAAATGTTTTCTATCTTTAGTCTTTCACACAAAAAGCCTCCGTCCCATATAATAGGGACGAAGGCTCTATTAGCTTCCGCGTTACCACCCAGATTACCGAATTTATCATTTATAAACCCGATCTCTCGTGTGTCATATAACGGTGACCACCGACAGGGACTACTCACTTTTCACCCCTGTAGCTCATGAGGGAACTTCAGCAAACCTTGCCTGTGAATTCTCACCAACCATTCACTCTCTTCAAAGCACCATTTTGCCTACTTTCCTCAATCGTAGCTGATTAAGTCTTATGCCTATGCATTTTATAGTAGGTATTATAGCATAGGGGGTGATGTATTACAATTCTTCCTTTACCTATTTATAATTTTATTCCACTTTTCGTCTTTGCCTGAGGACTTCATACATCATGACAGCCGCTGCAACACCTGCATTGAGTGACTCTGCTGAACCCACTATAGGTATTTTAACCTTGGTTTTAACTGCATCTAGTATTTGACTCGATATACCGTTGGCTTCATTGCCAATAATGAGGGCCGATGCCTGTTTATAATCCGGTGCATCATAATCCACACTGTCTTCAAGGGCCGTCGCATAGAGATTGTAATTGTTTCTGTGAGGACAGTTTCGATTCATCCCAAACCAGACCTTCAAGAACTGGCAACTCAAATATAGATCCCATTGTAGAACGCAGGACTTTTGGATTGTATACATCCACTGACCCCTTTGTCAGGATCATGCCATCTGCCCCAGCTGCATCAGCTGTTCTAATAATTGTTCCCAGGTTACCTGGTCCTGTAATCTATCAAGTATTATGATAAAACTATTTTTCTTAAGTATATTTTCCCAAGTGTACTTGGGTTGTTTCACAAGAGCTATAATTCCCTGTGGTGACTGTGTGTCTGATAGTTCAATCATTAGCTTTTCATCAATTTCCATCACTTTCTTATGAGTGGATTCAAGATTTTTCACTAACTGACTGCCTTCATCCGTCCTATAGATGGATTCGGAATATAGAATATATTCAATTTCCGCATTCACATCTATGGCTGATTTCACAAATCGTAGCCCTTCTGCGACAAAAAGTCCCGTCTTTGTTCTTTCGCGTTTTCGTGCAAGGGCTTTGACTTCTTTAATTAATTTATTTTGTGCAGATGTGATCATTGCCTACACCTATTCTTTTTCTATCTTTTTGAGATCGTCATTGTGCCCAATAACAACAAGCACATCGCCCTCTTTGATTTGATCGTCTGGGCCAACAGCAATGTTTATGTCCATGCCGTGTTTGATGGCCATAACGTTGATGCCATAAGAAGAACGCATGTTGATTTCCTTAAGGGTTTTCCCCAGCCATTCCGGTAGGGCAACCACTTCCATAATGGAATAGTCAGGTGCAAGTTCAATATAGTCTAGAATATTGTCTGATACCAGATTTTTAGCGATACGAATGCCCATTTCACGTTCTGGGAAAACCACCCTGTCAGCGCCAATTTTATAAAGAACCTTGCCGTGCAACTCGTTTTGAGCTTTGGCAACAACAAACTTCACACCCAGCTCTTTTGCCATAAGGGTCACAAGGATTGAGGACTGAATATCCGCACCAATTGAAATAATGGCAACATCAAAGTTTCGAATCCCCAAAGATTTTATTGTATTCTCATCAGTCGCATCTGCCTGGACCGCATACGTTACTTTATCAGCAATATTTTGAATGGTTTCTTCACTTTTATCAACGACCATAACTTCATAATCAAGTTCCATTAATTTCAGTGCCACACTTGAACCAAAACGTCCACAGCCAATGGCTACAAATTGCTTTTTCATATTACTTTCACTCCTGTCAAATCTTATCCAACCATTATGCGGCCTTCAGGATACCTATATAAAGGCTTTTTGAGTTGTCTTCTAGCCAGTGCCATTGCAATTGTAAGTGGTCCCAGCCGCCCAAAAAACATTGTTATTGTAATTATAATTTTTCCAGCAAAACTAAGTTTTGATGTGATACCAAGTGAGAGGCCAACCGTACCAAAGGCAGAAATAGATTCGAAGAAAATATCCATAAAACTTAGCCCTTGTTCTGTGAAACTTAAAAATAGGGTCACAGTCAAAACAATAAACAGACCAATGCCTAAAATAGCCAGAGCCCTCATCACAGTTGCTGTCTGAAACCGTCTCCTACTAAACTCGATGTCCTCCTTACCTGTAATAACAGATATAACCAGGAGAATAACAAGGCCCATTGTTGTGGTCTTAACCCCACCCGCGGTCGAGCCTGGTGATCCACCTATAAACATGTGAATAATGGTCAAGAACTTTGTTGGCATGGTCAACTTATCCATAGGCAGGGTATTAAAGCCTGCTGTCCTTGGTGTCACTGCATGAAATAGGGAGGCAAGCGCCTTGTCACCCAGGTCAAGGTTCCCAATCGTCTCAGGATTGTTAAACTCAAATATGAACATTAAAACAAATGCCGATAAAACCAAGATGCCTGAAACGAGAAGCACAAACTTTGTATGTAAAGAGAGCATTCTACTCTTTCCAGTTGCTCGTTGGAACATATCAATAATAACAGAGAAGCCTATGCCCCCAACTGTTATTAGCATGACGATTGTAAAATTGACAAGGGGACTGCCCACAAACGGCGTTAAACTTCGTCCATGACCAATCAAATCGAATCCTGCATTACAAAAGGCTGATATGGAGTGGAATACGCTGTAGAAAACCCCAGTGCTCCAGCCGTACTCAGGTACGAATTTAAAGCAAGGAGTATGGCACCAACACCTTCAATAATAAGGGTTGTATAGATTATGTATTTTGTCAGTCGGACGATCCCAGAAATCGTAAACTGATTGAGGGCTTCCTGCATGATTATACGACTACGCAGTGATATTCGTTTGCCCATTAAAAAGGCCATACTGGTGGCCATGGTCATAAAGCCCAATCCACCAATTTGAATAAGAAGCAGTATGACTGACTTTCCAAAACAGTCCAGTAGGTGCCTGTATCAACCACCACAAGCCCTGTTACGCAAACTGCAGACGTTGCCGTGAATATGGCATTGACGAAGCCCACAGACTGCCCACTTTGAGTGGCTATAGGCAAGTTGAGCAGTATAGCCCCGATTAGTATAACTGATGCAAAGCCGAGTACAAGAACCTGTCCCGGA
>LQAJ01000098.1_pt1 | contig 57117 bp, 58 predicted proteins | sample 1535811 | NCBI WGS metagenome assembly LQAJ01 (sample SAMN04331587, study PRJNA305678) | bioreactor metagenome | isolation source: bioreactor_6 inoculated with Wadden Sea sediment 2nd replicate of a... | place: Germany: Wadden Sea, Janssand Flat
GGAGCGGCAGCACCACCCCGGCACCAGAATCGGCGTTGCCGATTCTGGTGCCGGAAGAGGGATTCGAACCCTCACGCCCTTGTGGGGCAGCGGATTTTAAGTCCGCTGTGTCTGCCATTCCACCATTCCGGCACGAAAATCTGTTAACGCACCGAATATACAATTTGCGAAAGGGTGGAACACATGGCCCTGCAGAGCCCTTCTCAGAGGAAAATTCCCCCGGTGAAGCCGCCGGCCATCCTTCCTCCGGTCATCCTCGTGAAGGTAAACCCCCCGGAGATACCATGGAAGGCGATCTGAAACTCTGCGCTGAACCTTCCTCCGGTGGCATGGGACATGAAGAGGAGCACGTCGTCCCGGGGTTCGAAGAGGCAGGAAACTCCCCAGCGGGGCCATTGGACAAGGAACTCCGGCGAAAGACCGGCCTGGCCGAACAGCTTACCCCGGTCATACCCGGCGGATGCCATCAGACCACCGGAGGCCAGCGTGGCCCGTGCCCTGGGCAGTGCTCTGTCCTCCTCCACCGCCCCGCCGGTCTCCACCAGAAGCGCGCCCCGGGAAAAGGATCCCCGGAGCCAGGCAGAGCCCCCATGGCGGTCTTCGCACCAGGCAGGACCGAGGCTGAATCCCTCGCCTATGGCCGGTGAGATACCCGCCACGAAGGCCTCCGGTCCTCCGGCTGCCTGGAACCGCTCTGAACTGTAGCCACCGAAAAAACCGGAGTTCTCCCTGTAATCCAGGGTGAATCCCCGGTATGTGGAAGCCAGGGAGTAATTACCGTGATCGCAAAGGGATACCGTGGCGTCGGCTGCGCTTAGCCAGCCGGCGTATCCTCCCCCGCCGACAAGGGAGCCGATCGAGGGGTGGATTCCGGCGGTGGGACCAGATGAGAGTACCCGGAAGGAGCCCCTGCCGCCGGTGTGATATGTCAGTTCGGAGAAGGTGCCTGTCCTTCTTAAAGGTATTCCCGGCACAATCTTCCACCCGGGGGCGGGAACGAGCCCCTGAATCATGCGGAACTCCAGGGCCGCTCCCCCGGCCACCGGACCGGTTAAGGGCGTGAGCATGGTGAGGAACAGTCCCAGGAGCTGGATCATTCCAGGGATCTCTTTATCAGGGCGGCCTTCTTCCTGCCTATTCCCGGTACCCCGGCTATCTCCTCTTCCGGGGCTGCGGCTATTCTGGCTACGCTGCCGAACTTCCCAAGCAGTGAGGCTTTAAGGGCGGGGCCTATCCCGGGGATGTCATCAAGGGCCGAGTGAAAATGGCTTCTGGTCCGCCTGTTCCGGTGAAAGGTGATCACGAACCTGTGGGCCTCGTCCCGCATGGCCCGAAGCAGCAGAAGGGGCGGAGAATCCGGCGGCATTTTTATGGTTCTCTCCTCCGAAGCCAGAAGGAGTGTCTCCTCCCTCTTCGCTATGGCGATGAACTTCGAGCCGGGCATTTTGTCGGCACCGGCGGCCCAGGCAGCCCTGAGCTGTGTTATTCCGCCGTCTATCAAAATGACATCCGGCGGTCTGCCCTCAAGGTGGGAGGCGAATCTGGACACCGCGCTGGCTATCATTCCCGGGTCGTCCCTGGATATCTCGTCGGGCATGGTGAACCGGCGGTAACCGTTCTTGTCCGGCCTTCCCTTTCTAAAGCTGACCAGTGCAGCCACCGAGGCATGTCCCTGTATGGTTGAGGCGTCGAGGCACACCATCCACTCCGGCGGGTCCTTGAGTGAAAGTATGTCGGCGATGGCCTCCAGAGAAGCCTCCAGCCTTTCCTTCCGCCCTGCGGGGTGCTTCCACTCCAGCTTGGAAAGGAAATTCCTGAGGTCCCTTTCCGCCACCTCCACCAGGGAGCGCAGGTCTCCCCTTTCGGGCACCATGATCTCCACCGGCCCGCCCTTCATCTCCCTCAGCCATTCCGCAAGCAGCTCACGGTCCTCGGGCTGCTCAGAGAGGAGTACCTGCCTGGGTATGTCACCGGTTTCCGAGTAGTAGGAACGCAAAAGGACCGCTATACGCTCCCCTTCGGTTGCAAGCTTCCACTTCGAACTGAATGGAAGGCGGAGGCTTCCCATGAACCTCCCGCTCCTTACCTGTATGATTATTCCCCAGTTCTCCGAAACGGCCATCACGTCCCGTGGTATTCTGTCCCTCAGTGATTCAGGCGCCGGCCATCCGAAGGAATCCAGCCTCTTCAGAAGGTCCCTGAGCTCGGCGGCCTTCTCGTACTCGAGGGCCCTGGAGGCTGACTTCATCCTTTCCAGTATCTCCCGTCGTGCCTCCTCCCAGTGCCCCCTGAGTATGTAAAGGATCTTTCCTGTTCTTTCCATGTAATCTTCCCGCTGCTCCCTGGAGCATGGCGAGGGGCATCTGTCCATCTGACCCATCAGGCACGGTCTTTTCCTGGGTTTCAGGTTCGCGGTGGAACACCTTCTCAGGGGGTAAAGCTCCATGAGAAAAGCGACAAGTGACCTGAGATTCCCGGCGTCGGGGTAGGGGCCGAACCTGGGAATGTCCCTGGACCTGTCAGGATTTCTGGTTATCACCAGCCTGGGATATTCCTCACCGGTGGTCACCTCCAGCCAGGGGTATCGGCTGGAGCCCCTGAGGTCTACGTTCAGCGGGGGTTTCAGCATTCTGATCAGCTCCGCCTCAAGGACCAGGGCTTCAAGTTCGTTACGGGTAACAGTCCACTGAACCGCCAGCGCCCTTTCAAGGAGTGACCTGTGCCTGAGGTCACCGGGGTTCGAGAGATGACCCCGAAGGCGGGTGATGAGACTTCTTGCCTTACCGATGTAAAGGATCTTTCCCTTCTCATCCAGAAAGCGATAGACACCGGGAAGGTCAGGGGCGCCGGAAATGGAGCGCCTGAGGGATTCAGCGGCCACGGCGAATTATCCCGGCAATGGTATTCCTTATCTCACTTCCACCGGCAATGAGGAATACTCCCAGTGATACCGCCATGACCAGAAGGCCAGAGATGATAATGGCCAGTGCGCCTTCCAAAAGGCTCCCTGCCGCCCGGGAGGTTACGGTGTCACGAAGGAGAATGAGCAAGGAGGAGGCGGCTGCTCCGGTGAAGAGAAGACTTAACCACGACCTGGCGGTTATCCTGGACCTGCCGGCCCTGCCCCTGAGTGTCCTGCGAAGCAGCAGCAGGTTGGCGAGGGAGGCAATGCTGCTGGCGAGGGCCAGTCCGGCCAGGGGGCGGGCAATGCCGGTCTTTATGAAAAGAAGGGTAAAGAGGATGTTCAGAACGATGTTCAGCCCCATGCAGCCCACGGCTATCTTTACCGGGGTCCTGGTATCCTTAAGGGCGTAAAATACCGGAGCGGTGATCTTCACCGAGGCATAGAAGACCATTCCCATGGAATAATAGCGCAGCGCGGCGGCGGTGAGGGCAAGGGAGTTATCCGTGAACTCTCCCCGGAAGAACATTACCCTTACCACCGGCTCCGCCATCACTATCATGAAGAGCGACGCCGGGATCATTATTCCCGAGAGGACCACGGTGGAGAAGTTCAGGGTCTTCCCCGCCTCCTCCAGCCTCCCCATCGCCGTCTGGCGGCTCAGGGTGGGCAGCAGTGCCGTTGCAAGGGCGATGGCGAAAATGCCCTGGGGAACCTGGGTCACCCTGAGACCGTAGGACAGTGCCGCAACGCTTCCCCCCTCCAGCATGGAGGCTATCAGCTGATCCACCAGTATGTTCACCTCGGCAGCCAGAAGGCCTACGAGTGCCGGCAGCGCCAGCCTCAGGACCCTCCTCAGGGCGGGGTCCCGCCAGTGGAAATCGGGTTTTACGCTCACTCCCCGTTTCCTCATGAAGGGGATCTGTATCAGGAGCTGAAGCAGCCCCCCGGCAAGGACACCTGTGGAATATGCCCATACGGGCATGTCCGACATCCACATTTTCGCGATGATGAACAGCCCGGTCAGGGCAGAAATGTTGAAAAGTAGTGGCGCAAGCGCCGGGGCGAGGAAATGCCTGTGGCTGTTGAGTATGCCCATGCATACCGATGCAAGGCCCACGAAGAGGATGTATGGAAACAGCAGCCTGAGAAGCTGGGAGGTGAGCTGGGCCTTTCCGGGGACATCCCGGAAACCCGCGGCGAAGAGGTCCACCAGCACCGGGGCGAAAATCATTCCCAGAAGGACTATGACAACAAGGGCAGAACCTGTGAAGGTAAGCACCCTTCCCGCCAGCTTCGCGGCCCTTTTCTCGCCGTCCTTTACCAGGGTTTCGGTGTATGTGGGGACCAGGGCCGAAGCCACTGTGGCCTCTCCGAAAAGACGCCGGAGGATGTTGGGAATAATGAAGGCAATGGTGAAGGCATCCGCCGAGACCCCGGTGCCCAGGACCGCAGCCTGTCCCACATCACGGGCAAGGCCGAGTATCCTGCTGAGGAATGTGAGTATTCCCAGCAGACCGGCGGCACGGGCCACGCTGCGGCCCTCCTGGGCAGGGGTGCCCAGTTCGGGTATTCCGGTGCCTGTGAGCTTGTCTCTCAGGCCGATGGCTTCCTCCGGCACTTCGGGGATATCAAATACTGATCCTCCACTCCTCTTCACCTGTCTGGGTCAGATTCACACCGTTTTCGTTCAGCACTCCCTGGAGCCAGTCGAATGACTTCTCGAACCGGTCAAGAAGGAGTTCCGTGCCATCCTGGGAGACCAGGCTGAGAAGCTTGCTGTTCTTGGCGTACCTTCCCCGGGAAACCTTCAGGTCCTGCAATGGAAGTGCCACCGGCTTACCCTTTACCATGAGTTTTATAAGAAACCCAAGCTGCATATAAAAGGGCGCCATCTTCCCCAGGTCGTGGTACACGAACCTGCGGTTTGTGACAACGCATCTGCTCCACACCGGGAACTTGATCTTCTTCCCCTGAAGCGAGTACCTGCGGGTGTCCGCAAAGACCATCTCATCAGGGTCGGGCTGAAACTTAGCCATGATTCACCTCCTGCAAATGGACCGTTGGTTTCCTCGACTATAAAGCTCCCCGGGGAAAAACGGGAGTTCAGGGGCGTCATTGCCCCGGGGAACGGGGAGGGAATATCTTTCCCAGAAGTCATGGTATCGGGAAAGGGAGATGCGATGGGCAGCGTGTTCTTTCCAGGAAACGATGTTGAACAGATAAGGAATGGCAGAACTTCCTTCACCGGCGGGCTGCTCCTGGCGGACATCTCCGGTTTTACCGAGATTACCGAAAACCTCTCAAAGGGTGGCAGAACCGGTGTTGAGGAACTGACCTCCCTTCTCAACCGCAGCTTTGACACGATGCTGAAGACCGTAGAGGCCTATGGCGGTTCAACCCTTACCTTCTCCGGGGACTCCATACTGGTGAGGTTCACCGACCCGGGATCCGCCGAGGCCGCGGCCAATGAGCTTCTCAAAAGGATGGAAAGCTTCAGAAGGGTCATCGTTCTCGGCAGGCGTTTCTCCATTTCCATCAGGGTGGTGGTTGGAAAGGGCTGCTGGAACCAGTTCATAGCAGGTGGAAAACAAAGGGCCCACATCATCCTCTCCGGAAGCCTCGTCAATGAACTCGCCCGAAGGGAGGGAACGGCCTCTCCAGGTGAACTGGTGGTCTTCACCGGGGATCCTGACTGCAGGGAAGTGTCCTTCCCCGCCCCTGAAACCCTTCCCGAATCCTTCATCTCCCCCGGTTCGAAAAGGATGTTCGGTGAACACAGACCGGTTACTCCGGTTTTCATAAAAGTCGGCTGGAAAACCGGGGTTGCCCCTGACCCGGCTTCATTCCAGCAGCTCTACCTCTCAATACTTAGAACTGTGAAAAAGCACGGGGGCTATCTGCATCACATAGACTGCATGTTTCCATCGGGGACGGGGATACTCGCCCTTTTCGGAGCACCGGTCTCCATGGGACCCGATCCACTGAACGCCGTGTCCGCAGCCCTGGAGTTCTTCCAGCAGCCGGACTTGCCGGAATCCCTCACCATTGCCTGCGGAATAGACACCGGTTACGTCTTCGCCGGAATGACCGGGAACGATGACAGAAAAGAGTACACCGTAATAGGCGACCCGGTGAACACCGCCGCAAGACTTGCCGGTCATTCAGCCCCGGGAAAGATCATCGTTTCCTCCCGGACCGCCGCCGGCACCGCCGGGGCCGTTGCATTCGGGAAACCCCTGGAGGTCCTCCTCAGGGGCAAGAGCGGCAAACTAACTGTCTTCCATGCCAGGGGAATACTGCGAAGCGCATCCTCATCGCCCTTCGTGGGAAGGAAGACCGAACTGGGGCTTCTGCTGCGGACCATCCGCCAGGGGAAAGGGCCGGTGGTGGTATCCGGGAACGCCGGTGTGGGAAAGACCACACTGCTGAAGGAGCTGCGCAGGGAGCTAGAAAAGCATGATCACAAAGTGATTCGCTGCTCGGGAAGCGGAAGGGAGTACCCCGCGGGAATACTCTCCAGCCTCCTGAGGACCATCTGCGCCATTAGTGAGGGGAGTTCCACCGGGGAGGCGGAAGAGAGGCTCTCCCGTCTGGTCAAGTCAACCTCGGATCCCGGTCTGATGAGAAGGAAGGTCTTCCTGGGGAACATGCTTCTGGGTCTTTCCATCGAGGACGAGAACTTCAGAAGCCTTCCTCCGGAACTGAAAAGCGAAAACCTGATGGACGGTCTGATACTGCTTCTCCGGTCACTGGGCAATGGAACCTGCGTTTTCATCGAGGACATGCACAGTGCCCACCAGGAGGAAATCGCCTTCCTCATGAAGCTGATCCGGGGGGTGAGGAAGATCTGCGGCCTGACCTTCATCCTCTCCACCAGACCGGAGGGGCTGAAAAGCATCCCTGACAGCGCCGATCATATCCCCATGCCCCTCCACGGCCTGAACCCGGAGGAATCCTCCAGGCTTCTCCTCGAGTATTCCGATGGACAACTTATCGACGGGGAAGTAAGTGCAGTCATCATGGAAAAGGCCGAAGGAAACCCGTTCTTCCTGGTACAGTTCCTCATGTACCTGAAGGAGAACGGGCTGATATCGGTTCAGAACGGGGTCTGGAAGAAAACCGAGGAGGAAAGCCTTACCGGACTTCCTGAAAGCATCTTTTCCATGATAATGGCCAGGATAGACACCCTCAGTGAAACCACCAGGGAAAGCCTGAAGGTGGCCAGCGTGGTCGGCATGAGGTTCACCGAACCGGTGCTTGAGAAGCTCGAAAACAGAGAGGTCCACTCCGACCTTGACGAGTCCGGAGGAGCCGGCCTTACAAGGCTTCATTCCTATGAAGAGCTGGAACACATTTTTTCGCATATGCTGATAAGGGATGTGGCATACGACTCCATCCTCACCGAACGGCGGCGACAGCTTCATCGTGAGATAGGTCTTATCCTCGAAAAGACCGAAGGTACATCGTCGGGATTCCTGGCCCGGCATTTTCTTGAGGGACAGGTATGGGAAAAGGCCCTGGAGCACTCCATGAAAGCCGGAAGGGCTTCCGGGGAGCAATTCAGGAATCTGGAGGCGCTGGAACATTTCAGCCGCGGGGCTCGGGTGATAAGGGAGCATCTGCCTGAAAAGAGGAACTCCCTGGCCGAATGTCTTCATGAGTCCGGGCATATTCATGACAGGCTGGGGAACTACGACGAAAGCGCAAGGTGCTACAGGGAGGCGGTGGGGCGATCCAGGGATACCTCGCTGATACTGAGCGCCCTCATGGCACTTTCGAACATTCTCTTCAATCAGGGCGAAACCGGAGAAGGGCTGGAACTGGTCTCCGAGGTAGAAAGGGTCATCCTCCAGTCCGGCGAGAACCACTTCGATGTGCAACTTCAGGTGGCTGCCTACCGGGCGTGGGTCCACTGCATCGAGGGCAAGATGGAAGAAGCCGAGAAAGAAGCCCTGAGGGCGGTGGAGCTCGGTGAACTCATCACCGGCAAATCACCTGTTGAGAAGGCTGGAAGGATGGGCCACGCGCTGAACACACTGGCAACGGTTCACTGGGCGAGATCAGAGTTCGCCCGGGCGCGGGAACTCTACCAACGGGCCATAGAAATAGCACTGGTCAACGGAATGAAGAGGGAGGCGGCGGTTACCTGGGGAAACATCGCCCTGACACTGGAGAAGCAGGGCAAGTTCCTGGAGTCCCGGGAGGCAACCGGCAGGAAGCTCTCCATCGCAGAGGAGATAGGTGAAAAATTCCTCATCCTAAGCGCCCATGGCGAACTCGGTCTTGTCTTCGCAACCCTGGGCAGGTTCCAGGAGGCGGTACATCACATGGAGATGCACAAGGACCTGGCGGAGATCATCGGTGTGCCCCATGACCATCTGCTGGCCCTGAACCATCTGGCAATGGTCCGGCTGACCCAGGGAGACCTCATCGGAGCTGAAAACCTCACCACCGAGGCATTCAATCTCCTGAACAGATTCAGCATTGAAAGGGAAAGGGCCCATACCCTATTTGTCGCCGGAAAGACAGCCTTTGAAAAGGGAGCACTACAGGAAGCCCTGGCCATTTTCGAAGAAGCCCACGAGCTTGCCACAAAGATACGTTCCGCCACACTGGCCCACAACATACTGCTGGAGAAAGGGGAACTGCATCTTGAACAGGGAGAACTGGAGCTTGCCCGAAAAGCCATGGAGGAGGCCCATTCCATATCCAAGAATACCGGTGAGCCCCTTGCGGCGGCATCCAGCAGGCTTCTTAGGGCGAAGGTGCTCCAAGGTGAGGGTAAGCTTGCAAGGGCGATTCATGAAGCGAACAGCGCCATAGATTCCTTCGAAGACCTGGGAACAAGGCATTGCCTTGCCGAAGCCCTCAGGTGGAAGGGGGAAAAGTTCACTGATACAGCGGAGATGGAAAGGGCCCGCAGGCTGTTCATGGAAATGGACCTTCCCCGGAGGGCGGATGAGTGCCGTTTGTGAAACGGCCCCCTTCAGGAGAAGAGGGCCGTTGATTATCGGTGATCCAGGCTGATCAGAAGGTGGCTTTTATTGAAGCCCATGTGCTCGGTGCAAGCACCTGAGCCCCTGCGGGGACCACGATCGTACAGCCGTCGGGGGCGGTTACTGTGAGGTCGTCGATCCAGACGATGTCACCCGGATTGGAGTAAACCCTGGCCTCGATCACAAGGCCGGTGTGGCCCTCAACTACGGTCCACTCCCATTCGGTCTGGTCCCAGCCCAGACCCTCTCCATACTCGCTGTTCCCCCCTGCGCTGCCGGCGTAGCCGTTAACATCTCCGGGATCGTCATTCCAGTGTGCCCATATTCTGCAGGAGGGGGCTTCAGCAGGTGTGACGTCGTATCTCCAGAAGGAAGCGGTAACCACATCGCCATCGGAAAGACCGGTTACCCAGGCTATGTACGCCTGGGGGGTCTGGTCGCCGGTGCGCTCCAGCTTCAATGACTGTGAGCCGGTGTTCACCGGGTCGGTCGCTATCGTGGCCTCGACGCCGCCGTATGAGCCGAGAATGGTCTCGGTGCCCTCCCAGCCGCAGGTTTCTGTTACTTCGGCGAATGCCGCGGCAAAGAGCGCGGCGGCCATCAGAACGAAAATGCTTCTCATTGTTTCCCCCTTGAAGGTTTAAGGAATCTTTCTTCACCCCGGGGCTAACATAAATCCAGTACCCCGCCACATCAAGAAGCAGAGCCTTGACAATGGGGAAAGGGGCTGGAATTGTAATAAAGAATAATCGCAAATTATTTGAAGGGGGCATAATGTTTTTATCTATACTATCTTCTATATTTTTACTTAACATCAATACCGGAATAGACTTTCCTTCAGGGGGATTCCAACCCCTTTTTCTGGAAACAACCATGGGCGAAACCATACTGGTCACCGAGGGAGGTTTCATCGGAACCGAGCCGGGTATGCCGGACATCGCCTCGGTTTCCCGGCTGATACCACTGGCCCCTGGAACCGCCGCCGTCTCCCTCACCGTGAGTAACACCGTCTGGGAAGACGCCGGAACCGGCATTGTCATAAGGCCCCTGCCCTTCCCGGAGATAATCTCCCGACCGGTCTCCCGAACCGCGGTTCCGTCATCGGTGTACTCCGAGGACTCCTTCTGGCCGGCGGAGCCGGCAACACTCACCGGGACCGGTTACACCCAAGGCATGCCCCATGCGGAGATACTGGTCACACCCTTTCGGTACAACCCCGTCACCGGACAGGTCCAGAGGCTTCTTTCACTGGAGGTGGAAATAGGATCGGAGCCCTGTGAAAGACAGCTTCCTCCGGCATATTCAGGTGATTTCGAAAGGATGCTCATCATCACCGACCAGTCCATAAGGGAACCCTTCGATTCACTTGCCGCCTGGCGCACCGATCAGGGAATCCTTACCGAAGTGGTAACCACAGGTGAGGTCTATTCCTCACCCGGTTCGGACGATGCCGAGTAAATAAGGAACTACATCATCGAATACCGCCAGGAGAACGGCCTTGATCATGTGCTCCTTGCCGGGGACACCAATCTGATCCCCTGCAGGTTCGCCTTCCCCATGTCCTACGAGTGGAACTACGGCAGGGAGGACAACATGCCCTGCGACCTCTATTTCTCCGACCTCGACGGGAACTGGAACCAGAACGGCAACTCCGTCTGGGGCGAGGTGGAAGACGATGTGGACCTTCATCCCGACGTTCATGTGGGCCGTGCTCCCTGTGAGGACATTGAAGAGGCCTGGACCTTCTGGAACAAGATAAAGACCTACGAAACCACCGACCCGGGCCACCACGACGAAACCCTACTGGCGGCGGGTGTTCTCTGGACCGATCCCTTCACCGACGACGCCGATGTGAAGAAGTATATCAAGAACAACCACATACCCCCCTGGTTCAGCAACACGGAACTCTACCAGACCTCGGGGAACTACTCCACCTCATCGGTGGTGGAAGCACTGGATCAGGGCTCGGGCTATGTGAACCTGAACGATCACGGATGGATAGGAATAGTGGGGCCACTGGACAACGGTGATGTGGACGGAGTGGATTCCGACGGAAGGTTCTTCGGCATGATGTACTCCATCGGCTGCTGGACCAGCGCATACGATTTCGACTCCATTTCCGAGCATTTCCTGAACAACCCCAGCGGCGGCGGTGTTTCATACATCGGCAACTCATCCTACGGCTGGGGCTCCCCTGGGAACCCCCTGTACGGCTACTCGGACAGGTTCGACCGTGAGCTTTTCAAGATCCTCTTCGAAGACCCCACACTGACCCTGGGAGAGCTTCTCTCCGCGGCAAAGGAAACCTACATACCCTTCGCCCACCAGGAGAACTGCTACAGGTGTGTGCTCTACATGGTGAACCTCCTGGGGGATCCATCAATGAGGACTTTCAGAAGGACCCCTGTGATCCCGGATATCCAGTGCCCGGAGATCGTTTCCGAATACACCTTCTCCTTCCCTGTAACGGTAACGGTACCGGGGGAATGGCAGCCCGGGAACATCACCGTCTGCCTCAGCGACCAGGACCTGGACGTCTACCATGCTGCAGTGCTGGACGGTTCCGGGCACCATGTGTTCCAGCTGGATCCGCCCCCCGATGGGGATATTCTGGTAACCGTAACCGGGACCGACCTGAGAAGGACCGCGGTCACGGTGCCCATGGCATCCGGCCCCCTGCCCCTGCTCTCCGGCGTAGCCATCGAGACCCCCGCAGGATTCACCAGCCCTGCCCCTGGAAGCCAGTGCGCCATAACGGTGACCCTGCAGAACGGAGGCACGGAGGCCCTCACAGGGCTCGACCTCACAGCGGTCCTGTCCGGAGGCCCCGGCTCCCTCACCCAGCCCTTCACCGTCTACGGAGATCTCTCCCCCGGGGCATCCTCCACCGGAAACCAGCCCCTGGAACTGCTTGTGGACTCCGGGGCTTCCACCGGGGAGATCCTTTCGCTGCAGCTGGAACTCACCGCGGACCAGGGGGAATGGACCATCCCGCTCCCCCTCCTGGTGTACGCTCCGGGCCTGTACTTCGCATCCTTCTCAGTGGATGATTCCGCAGGGGCAACGGCAACGGCTATGCGGAACAGGGAGAGAGCTTCCTCCTTGAACTCTCCATTGCCAACTCAGGACTCCTTGCGGCCACCGACGTTACAGCATCCGTCTCCTCCCCGGAGAGCTGGCTCACCTGGACGGTTCCGTCGGCGTCGGTCCCCCGGATCGACCCTGAAGCAACCGCTCAGATGACCTTTCAGGGTAGTGTTTCCACATCCGCTCCCGGCACGGCCTTTCCTTCCATACAGCTGTCCACTGAAGCCTCCCCGCTCTGGTTCGGCGAAGAGGAGTTCACCTTCATCATAGGTCAGTTCAACCAGAGCAGCGATTTCGAGAGCGGCCCGGAATACTGGACGCACCAGGGCGAACCCGATCAGTGGCACCTCTCCCAGGGGGAACCCCATTCCGGTCAGTGGGCCTGGTGGTGCGGCGACGAGAGCACCGGCACCTACCAGGACGACATGGACTGCTCCCTCCTGTCCCCCGCCCTCCTCCTCGCCCCTGAGGCGGAACTGACGTTCTGGTCCTGCTTCGATGTGGACCTGTACGGTTCCGACGGACTCTACGTGATACTCAGGGACCTTGACGGGGGCACATCGGACACCCTGGACTTCATCGGAGCAGGCGGCCTCCTTGGCATGGAATCCTTCGCCGTGGACGGGAACATGATGTGGCTTCCAAGAAGCTATGACCTTTCGTCACATGCCCCGGGCACCACGGTTCAGGTTGAGTTCTGCTTCCATTCCGACAACGAAGAGGCCGGCGCAGGCGCCTTTCACATCGACGATGTGACCATCGATGGATACCGTTTCGAGAACGGTACCGGCGGGCCGGAACAGCCTTTCCTCATGAGCCTGCCGAGACCCAACCCCTCCAGGGGGTCATTCTCCGTGGATCTGGCCTCAGGCCTGGGAGACTGGAAGGTGACCGTCTTCGACATAGCGGGAAGGGTGGTGGCGGAAACAACAGGTGACGACCCATGGTCCGGCGAACTGACCATATCCCTTGAAAGCCCGTCAGCCGGGGTCTACCTCATCAGGGCAGAGAACCCGGAACATACTACCGCGGCGAAGGTTATAGTCACATCGGGTCGTTGACACCGGACAACGGAGCCGCTATAGAACGGGAAACCGAAAGGAGTTTCATGAAAAGGATCGCGGTAATGACCCTGCTGGTTCTTTCCGGGGCGGCAATGGCGGACTACACGGTGGTCTCCACCATCGATGCCCCGGACACGAACATCTCCGGTCTCGGCTTCGGGAACGGTTCGCTGTGGGCCGTTGACGGAACAACGGAGTACGCCTACGAGGTGGATCCCCAGACCGGAGCTGTGATCAACAGCTGGTACATCGAGAACACCACAAGGGTGCCCACCGGCTGCACCTTTGCCAACAACACCCTCTACATCGCCTGCGGCACACCTCCGAACATCACACTGGCCTACTGCTACAAGTACACCTCAGCCGGAGCCTACTCGGGGATGTTCTCCCTGGACTGTTGAGGAAGCGATCTCGACCGGGAGGTTACCGGTCTCGCAACTGGGAACAGCAAGATTTACGGAGCAGGTGTGGATGCCCAGACCATGAAGGAATGCCTTGAGATCTACAACTATTCAGGTACTCTTCAGACGGGCCCTGAGTTCATGGTGGAACTGGGCATAGACTTCTACGACATAGCCTACGGCGACGGAAAATGGTGGTACGCATGCAACGATGCCCAGTATCCCGTACGGGCCTACGACGGCAACGGCGTACTGGTGGAATCCATAGATTCATCGGTGATACCCGCCGCCCATGGACTGACCATCGACGACGAGGGCTACCTCTGGGCAAGCAACATGGATACCGACGAGATCTACAGGATAGACCTTAACGCCTCTTCCCTCACCAGGAACACCTGGGGCGGGATCAAGGCCACTTTCTAACTACTCGTTGAGGGGGGTTCCGGCACCGCCGGGGCCCCCGATCCCCAGGAACTCATCCATATCTCCAAGATACTCATGCTCCGGAACGAACCCTCCGTCTTCCAGGAAAGGCGGGAAGATGATGGGATTCCCGTCGCAGTCCCTGCCTCCGGCAAGGAAGACGAACTCCTCCCCTGCATATTCAGGGTCTTCCATATCGTCCCTGATCCCAACCCTGAACACGGTGTACTCAACGCAGTCCATGGCGAGCCTGCCGGTGGCGTCAACAAGATAACCTGAAAGGGGCGCCTCTATCCGCCTGACACCAACCACGATCATGTCCTCCCCGCCCATCTCATAAAGCCTTAGAAGGGCGGAGAACACCGCCTGGGAAGCCCCGTAGGCGCCAGGCGACACCACCGACTCCAGGTGCACCTCCGGGGAAACGTGACGGGCCAGCACCGCATCGGCCATCCCGGGAAATATGGACGCGAAGACCATTATGAATGAGGGAACCACCCAACTGATCTCAATCATCTTCATTCCTCCCAAGCTCGCTGTACTTGAGGCTGCTTCCCCGGGAGAGATGGGCGGGGTACTTCCGCCGGTTTATCTCCAGCTTCCTGAATGCCGCCTCGAACGGGTCTATCCCCAGCTTGTCCGACAGGTTAAGCAGGTAGATCAGAACATCGGCGATCTCCTCGCCGGCATGGATCACAGCCCTTTCTCCGGGCTTTCTGCTCTCCTCTTCGGTGAGCCACTGGAATATCTCCGCCAGTTCAGCGGATTCGATGAGTACCGACATTGCAAGGTTCTTGGGAGAGTGGTACTTCTCCCAGTTCCTGTCGGCGTTGAACTCTTTTATCTTCTCGAGAAGCTCGGTGTGCATCCTTCCTCCCCACGGTTACTGAAAGGACCATAATAACCAAAGGGGGCACCGGGGGGAATGGGAAGCAGCTGCCGGTGTATCACCGGTATGGATCCGTCAACCATTCGAGGGAGAACAGCATGAAAGAAGCATTGATGATATTGCTCATTGGAATGTTCGGGTGTTCCGGGGAAGTGCCTTCGGAAGAACTCCGCTACCCTTTGGACGAAGAAATGGAGAGTTCCTTCAGCAGGTTCTACGAACCGGTGGAGTATTCTTCGGTCCCATCCATGCCTCCCCTGGGGCTGCCTGTGGACCCGGGATCGGTGATCAACCTCAGTAACGCCCTCCTCCATGCTGGAGCGATTTCCGCCGGGGGCACCCTTATCGAGAACGGTTTCGCGGTCTATCCCATGCTCCGCCCCACCGACGATCCCGTAAGGGCCTTCCAGAGGCTCAGCGATACTGATCTGCCTGTTTATGTCTCCAGCGGGATTCCCCTTCATATGCTGCACATATTCTTTGACCAGATACTTCAGCAGGTTGAAACCGAATACCTCTACCCCGATCTCTCCACCCTGTGCGTTAGCCTCTACGAATCAGCTCTCTCCAGGAACGATCTTTTTGCCGCGGCGTATTTCGCCGTTCCCCTTACCTTTCTGGAACCAGGTTTCAGCCCCATGAAAGCATCGCGGAAACCGTGGAGGCGGAGACCGAACTCATGAGGGCCCATGCCGGGTTCACCGAAAGCCCAGTCTTCGGTTACAGGGAGGACTATTCCCAGTACGTTCCCAGGGGGCACTACACCGCAAGCAGTGAGCTGGAGAATTTCTTCATGGCGATGATGTTCATGGGTAGGCTCACGTTCATCCTGGAGGGGGGAAGCCCCCACGGCCCGGATGAGAGCTTCCTGGTTTCCTCAGAAGCCGCCGACGGCATGACCCGGACGGCACTGCTCATAGTCTCGGACCTGAATACCATCCACATAGACGGTGTCCCCCTCAGGGACATCTGGCAGAGGATCTACGGGGTAACGGCCTTCTTCGCCGGATTCGCCGATGACCTTACCGTTGGTGAGTACCAGGCCGCCGCCGGAAACGCCGCAGGAGAGCGCTTCCACCCCGGACTGCTCGGGGAGGAAACCTTTCTGGAGGATTTCAGGGAGAACATAGTCATGAGTTACTCCGGTCAGTCGATTTACAGCGGCACCGGCCAGTCGGTGATAATGCCCGACGGTTCCGGAAACTTCTATCCCGAGGGTTTCACCGGTCTTCTGGCAAAAACCGCCGGGTTCCGTTTCTTCGGCCAGCGCTACACACCGGACAGCGACATCCTGGGCCGTTTCGTCTTCCCCTCCGTGGGAAGGAACCCCGCCGGTGAACAGCGTTTCATGCCCTCGGGGCTGGATGTGGCCGGGGCCTTCCGCTGCCCGGGAGCCCTTGAGATCCTTGAGAATGACGGAACCCTGCTGTTCAGCCACTACCCGGATACCATGGAGTCCATGCAGAGGATGATAGACAGTGTTTCCACCGATGACTGGCACTCCACCCTCTACATGTGCTGGCTCCATTCGCTGAAGCTCCTCGCTGAACCAAGGGGGCAGGGATATCCCGACTTCATGCAGACGGCAATGTGGAACAGGTGCACCCTCTCCACCTTCCTGGCTTCCTGGGCCATGCTCCGTCATGACACCATTCTCTACGCCAAACAGAGTTACACCCCCACCGCCGGCTGCGCCTTTCCGGCAGACGGAGAACCTGTACCCTCCGCCGGTTTCGTGGAACCGGTTCCCGAGGTGTACGCCGAACTGAGGGGGACCCTGATAATGGCAAGGAACGGGCTGGAACACTATGGCATCCTCGACGATGAACTGACAATGCGGTTCGACAGGGCCGATGACCTCCTGGCGGGGATCCAGGGAATAGCGGAGAAGGAGCTGAAGGGAGAAATGCTCACGGAAAGCGACGCGGACTTCCTGAAGGGTTTCGCCTCATCCCTTGAAGACGCCATCGCCTGGGGTGAAACGACCACGGAGGGGTTGGAAACCTCCCTGATAGCAGACGTCCACACCGATCAGAACTCCGGAAGGGTCCTTGAGGTTGCCTCCGGTAACCTGGACAACTGCGTGGTTATCTACCGAAGGCCCGATGGCGTGGTGGAGGCTGCCATGGGACCTGTCCTCAGCTACCATCAGTTCACCTGGCCGATGAACGACAGGCTTACCGACCGTACCTGGCGTGACATGCTGGCAGTCGGTTCCCCTGAACGGCCTCACTGGACCGAAGCGTATATGGTTTCCCCGGAGTAGGTTGTCAGGCAGCGGGATCATTCCACGGTATAGAACCTCTCCACCTCGTTTTCGTTCATCGTGGCGGCCATGCCCCAGGGCGACAGTTGAAGGGAGGGATAGGCTCCCGTTCCCATGGTGTCCGCAAAGAGAACCACCCTGCGGACCAGTTCTCCCTCTGGTGATACAACATCCCAGTGTTCGGACTCAGGAAGGCCGTACCTCCGGACCCAGATGCTGTCTCCGGGGCCTGTGGCAAGGTATGTAACGTATGGGTGAAGCTCCGGAGCGCTTACCTCCAGAACACTTGTTCCTTCGCTCGTGGTCAGGGGAATGGTTATCGGCAGGAAACGGAGCTGATGGGTTTCCCTGTCAAATTCCGGTCTGGGTTCCGGTTCAAAAATGAAGCGGTCAAGTGAATCACCACCGGCGGAAAGCACATCAATGGCGTAAATGTCCGAATCGTAACGGGCAAGATACACCCTTCCCGATGAATCCGTCGTGAAGAACGAATAATGAGGTCTCAGGTCGATGTCGGAGCCGCCCATCTCCTCTATGTGCTCATGGTAAACGACTCCTTCTTCACCGGAATAGGGGTTCATGGAAAATATCCTTTGTCCCGCCATGAGCTTTTCTTCGGCGAACATGATCTCTATCTTTCCCACCACCACGCTGGAGTCCCCTGCGGGGGACATCATCAGAGGCAATCCCATTCCGGAGGGATAGCTCCCTTCGAAGGAAAGAGCTGAGCTGTAAAGTGAGTAGCGTCTGGCTCCCTGATCGAAAACAAGGTACCCTCCTGCCTGCAGCCTGCAGAAGGAAAAGGGGAAGGCGAATTCCCCGGGGCCCTCTCCCCTGCCGCCTGCAGAGCCAGTGAAACAGGCCTCATGATCGTAAATGGATATCCTGCAGAAAATGCCGTCGAGAACCGCGAATCCTCCGGGGATCGGCTCAAGGTCCATTACAGCCCCGAAGGTATAGCCCTCATCCCCCACCAGAACACCCACGGTATCCGCCAGAAAGAGAGTATCGGAGATATCTGAATGGAGCAGCTGCCTTCGGGGGGTGCTGAGCACGCCGCCAGGAACAGTGATGACATGAACAGTGTATTCTTCCTCATCAAGCCGAATCCCGGGATGATGCTTTTTGAATTATCCTTTTCAGGGTTTCTCCTAATCTGCTAATCCTGAATGTCCCGAAACAGGTGTTCGCCAGGAAGAGTCCCAGCCTGTAGAGAGCCCATGACAGCAGGACAGGCAGTACGACACAATCCACAATGAGCGAGATCGACGCAAAGGCAACATAGCCAGGAAGTCCCTTTGCCATTGCCGCCGTCTTCACTTCGAACCTTGTTCCGTCAACCTCCTTCCCCTCCTCCCCGGCCCATTCCTGCCAGAGGGATGAATAGTCGCCGCGAAAGGCTTCAAGCTTCACCGCTGACGCGTACCGGAGTGGGCCGGAATAGGCGGTGGAAATGAATCCGGAGATCAGCACCGAGCCGGGAATGGCCAGGGCAAACACCCAGAAAGCAGTTCCCACGGCCATGGCGATGTTCCTCAGCCTGAAGGAATCCCTCATGAACTCAAGAAGGATGAGAACCCCGAACAGCACGCCGAAAAGCAACCCGCCCACAGGTGCTGAGAGTATGAGAAAGATGTTCACCAGGTGAATGGCCATGACCGCCGGAGCAGCAAGAAACCCTCCGGTTGCAATGGAATCCTGAAGCGGTTCCGTGGGGCCGTCCTTCGCCGAGGCGGGGAACACCATGGGCAGGGCGTTCAGCATGCGGGAGGTGGAGTCAGCCTGTGCGGACAGGACCTCCGCCGCCCCTTCGAACCTCCCTGTTACTCCCCTTGCCGCTTCGCCAGAAGGAATTCCAGTATGGAAGCGGTGGTTCCGGTGAAGGAAACAACTATCAGGAAAGCATATACGAAAACACGGACGATCCTTTTCCAGTCGGTCAACCCTTCTTCCCTCCAGTGAGTCTTACCAGTGTATTCGGGAACTTGTTATGTTACTGATAGTAATATTGTTAGAAAATCTATTTGTCAAATTTACGGGTGGCCTTACAATGAACCTGTCAGCTGTTCTCATCATTCTGGTGCAGCTCTCGCAGGGCATCATCAGCGTGGATTTTGATTTCTCAGCCCGACCCGGAAGTGTTGAGATAACTCCTTCCGCCATTGGGAGCGGGGAATATCATTCAACCGCCATTCCCGGTTTTCAGTCAAGCTCCGATGGGATCATACCCCCCGGGGCCCCGCCATTCCCCACCTGTCCCGGTCCTTTCTTCTCCCCCCCGGGACCGTTGCCGATTCGGTGATCGTCAACTCGGTAACATGGGCCAGGATTCCCGGTATCTTCACTTTGCGACCCAGACAGTTCGACACCTTCGATGAAAACAGCTTCACTCCACCTGACCCGGCTGTTTACTCCAGCACTGAACCATTTCCGCCGGAACCCGTTGCCATTTCCAGGCAGGGTTCCGCCATGGGCTACCAGGTGGTTACCTTGACGGGTATCCATTGAGATATGTCCCTTCCTCCGGTGAGCTTGAGGTGCTTACCTCCATATCGGTGAGCCTGCTGACCTCCCCTTCCACTGGCTATGTCTCTGCACCCCACAGGGAATCACTTTTCAGTTCGGGTCTCCGGCTTCGAGGAATAGAAAGCCTGGTGTCCAATCCCGATGACATCCGCCTCTATCCGGCACCGTCGGTGGAAACCTTTGCCGGTGAGACAGGCCCCCTGGCCATAACGGAATTCCCCTCCTCCCAGGGCATTTGCGTAGACATGGTAATCGTAACCACAGATGGTATGGCAGAGCTTTTTCAACAGCTGGCGGATCACCGTACCAGCCATGGCATTGTAACCACCGTACGCACCGTTCAGTGGATAGAACAGCACTACGGAGGGGCGGACACACCGGAACGGATCAGGAACTTCCTTCGCAGCGCCCACCAGAACTGGGGCATTCAGGCGGTTCTCCTGGGGGGAGACGATTCCGTGGTTCCGGTGAGACAGACAGGGGGCTGGGAGTACGTTCCAGTTCCCTACCCCTCCTATCAGCTCCCATCCGACGATTACTACGGCGACCTCGACGGCAACTGGTCATACGACGGCTCCGTGTGGCGGGTGATATCCTCACCGGGCTTCCTCGACCTCTGCACCGGACGATGGCCGGTGAACAACGCCTCGGACTTCGAGACCATGTTCGAGAAACTGAAACTCTACGAAGACCCGACGGATCCCCCGGAGGACTTCGCCCGAAGGATCCTTCTGATGGGTTCCAATAATCCTGCCGGTTCCGGCGCCTTCGACCTGATGGAGCTGGCGGAAAGGCTGCGGGATAATTCGGTTCCCGGTTATCTGGACGACCCTGTGGAGCTCTACTACCCCCACTCCCTGCCGGCGGGGGACCTGAACAGGAACAATGCCCTGGCGGAGTTCGACCAGGGCTACAATCTCATCATACACGCGGGACATTCCGAGATACACAAGCTGGGTACGGCGGGGAGCGGTACCCTGGGGCAGTATATGTGGGACTCCGACTTCAGTACCATGGAAAACACCGGCCAGCCGTCAATACTGTGGACACTGGGGTGTGATGCCGGGCATTTCGACGGTGCCTTCAGTTTTGCTGAGGCCGGTCTCCTCACAGCGGAGAATACCGGGCTCACAGCGGTCATTTCCAACGCCAGGGGTGGGCTCCACTCCCAGATCTCAACGGCCAACACCTTCTGCGACGCTCTCTTTGACACCGGACACATTGCGGATCTTTTCCATTATCAGGGCTTGAACTGGCCCCTGAGTTATCTTGGCGAGGCATACAGAACCTCAAAGAATCTCACCGGCTCCTCATATATGTTCCTGAACCTGCTGGGCTCACCTCTTATGGGTGTATGGCGTGACGATCCAGGCCAACTCTCAGTAAGCTGTACACCACTCTTTGCCGTGGAGGGGGTTCCTGTCACCGTAACGGCAACTGTTACCGATGGATCCATCCCTGTGGCCGGTGCCACGGTCTGTCTCTGGAAGCAGGATGAGCTGTTTTCAGTACAGCACACCGACCAGTACGGAAAGGCCTATTTCCCCGGGGTAGCAGTTGCCGATGGTGGAGGATCAGATCAGATACACATTACCGCCACGAAGCCCAGGGAACAGCTGAACCAGTTACAGTCAACTACTTCAAGCTGGCTGCCTGGGATTACCACACTGGACATACTGCCATCCCAGACCCCGGTGGTATCCCTTCTGGAAACCTCCCCCGGTCAGCCGGGCCCCGGAGAAACGGTGAACATCCAGTTCACGGCGGTTAACACAGGGGGTGAAACCGCCCAGGGAGTATCCGCTCAGTTGAGCGTAATAGAGGGCAGCCAGTTCATCAGCTCCATCCCTGTGGACCAGGTAGTTCTACCGGACATTCCACCGGACCAGTGGAAAAGCCCTGATGAGCCGTTCACCGTTTCCATCGCCCCGGATGCCCCGGGAAACGCAGTGGTAGAGTTCGGTGTGGTCTTTACCTATTCCGGAGGGGGTGCAACATACCAGTGGGGGTCCTCCTTCTATCTCACGGTGATGGATTCGGATTACAGCGCCGTCCTCATCGATCCAACCGTGGACAATTCCTCCGGAACCACCGCGGACATAGTGCTGGACAACCTGCTTGTGGCCAATGCCGGGCCGGGGAACGGAGGAGGCTTCACCATGACCATCGATAACCTGTCTCCGCCTGAACCTTTCTCCGTGGACACCGTCTACTCCTCTGGAATTCCCGCCAACTCAGCTGACACAGTGGAGGGCAGCATTACACTCACGGTCTTTCCCCAGCATCCAGATTCCGACTGGCTCAGGGAGGGATTTCCCGGCTGCTCCTTCGATGTGGTGGCTGAAACTCCCGCCGGTATTTCCATCCTCAGGGAAGTGGATGCCTCACTTGTTGCCTTCCTGCAGAACGAAGAGCTCGATCCTCCCAATTCCATAAGCGTTTATGAATCCGGGGAAGACCATATCGCATTGACCTGGAAGTACTCAGGGGGGATCCAGCCGTCGGGATACTACGTCTATGCCGACGACGGAACCGGCAGAAGAAGGGTGAATCCCCTGCCTATCCCGGTGAAGCAGATAACCGTAAACGGACTCCAGCCCGGCTCAAGCTGCCAGGTCGAGGTCACCGCCGTGGATCCCATAGGCAGAGAAAGCCCTCCCGCGGAGATAACCGCTTCAACTTCCTGTCCGGCGGTATCCGGATGGCCTGTATACCTCTATGGCTCCCCGGGTTCAGGCGCCCTGACCGCGGATCTCGACAACGACGGGCTCAACGAGATCGCTGCGATATCGTCCTTCGGTACGCTAAGGGTGCTGGAGAGGAACGGGACATTCCAGGAACTCCTTCCCCCGGCTGGATACGACTTCGACCGCTTCCTGGGCTGCGCCGCCGGGGATGTCACAGGCAACGGCAGGACCGACATCGTGGTAACATGCCAGAGAAAGATAGGCGTTCCCGGCCAGGAGCGTGTAACGGTCCTGCTCTATTCCAGGCCGGCGATGATCTGGCATGTTCAGGAGATCGCCACCACCTGGCCGGACGAAGAACTGGCCTCAACTGTCACCGGAGGCACCCCGGTCCTTTTCCAGGCCGACGAAACTCCTCGGCTGGAGATAGCCCTGAGAACCAGGGGCAGCAACGGCAATCCCCCGAAACTTCATGTATGGAGATACGAAGAAGGGCAGAACGGCTGGGTCGAGTTCTCCCAGGACTTCCCCCTCCAGCTCAGCGGCGGTTTCTTCGACTCCCCCTCCGCCGCGGATTATGATGAAGACGGCTTCGATGAGCTGATAACGACCAGCTACTCCGGAGGTGAACCGGGTACCGACATGGTTCTGGTGGATTTCGAGGCTGGAGGTGTCGTTCAGGTAACGGAACACGATCTATATGAACTGAACACCGAAGGCTACCTCGCCAGGGTCTTCGGCACACTGGCCGTCGCCGAGGAGAATGGAACCTTCTACATTGCCGGTGTGGCAAACCTGAATCCTTCTGCAGCGACTTCAAGAATGTCTTCGTTTGCCGCATAACCGATGAACCCGCTCCCGGAATCGAGTTCCAGTGGCAGACAGGCTGGATAACAGGACATGATTTCTTTGGAAACATGCCCGGCCCGGTGATAGGAAAGATAGACGGTGGAGAGGGGCTCGATGTTATCTACACACTGAACTCCGGTACATTCAACTCCGAGGGGATCATAGCCGGATGGAAGCTGAACTCCGGAACACCGGTATACCAGAGCCCCCCACCCCCTTCAATCCCATACAGGGAGGAGGCGGTTCCGACATAAAATCCCAACCGGTCACAGGCCTCACTTCCGCACCGGGATCCGGCATAACCTCGGTTTTTTCCGGCTTTTCCACCCTGTTCTCCGGAGTGGATCCACTGAGCGGTGATCCGGTTGCGGGTTTCCCCGGTTACTCAAGGGACGCTGTATGGGGAGCCCCGGTGGTCTGCGACCTCAACTCAGATGGCAGCGCCGAGGTACTCTTCATCGACTTTTCCGGCAGGGGCACCCTTTACGACACCCCCCAGCTGGGTTACATGGAAACCGGCTGGCACATGTACCAGGCAAACCCAGCGAGAACCGGTTTCTACATCCCTGCCCGGGCTGAACCCAAGCTCGACATAGCCCTAACGCCGCCAACTGAAACCCCCCTTTCAGGATTCCCAGCTGGATTCATTCCGGTAACCGTAACCATTACCGGCCATAGCCCCCTCCCCGGGGCCGCAGTTGCTTCCCGGGGCTCCCTGGTAAGGGTGGACGCCCTCGGCAGCGGTCAGTTCCTGGGCACAGCGGAAACACCTCTGGAGAACGGCAGGCGTACCGTTCTCATCCCCCTTGGAAGGGCAGGCACTTCAGATGGCGGGATAAGCCTGGTTGCCGACCCCCTTAACGTTTACGAGGAAACCAGCAAGGCCAACAACACCGCGGTGATTGCCTTCCCTTCCCCAGCCGATGAAAGGGTAACTGTTCCCTCCCCCGCCTCAGAACTGGAAGTCACCTTCTTCTTTACCGGGGAACCACCGAAGAACATCGAGATAACCGTCTATTCCCTCGATGGCAGAATAGTCTCATCCCTTGAGACAGACGAACTCTCCCCCGGATTAACCACCCTCCGCCCGGCAGGACGCCGGCATCTCCCCGCCGGTATCTACACCGTCCGCATATCCGGTCTTGCATCGGAATGCACCCGAAGAGTCGTAATACTTTAAAGCCATCCGTAAATTTGACAAATAACTCTTCTAATAGCCCACAAGATGAGGAGATAGCCTGGTATCAGGCTTTGCCATCATATAGTGTACTATTATATTTTTTAATAATCCATAATTTGTAATACACATCTGCGGAACTGCTCTTCTTATGTATTGCAGCGCATTACTATAGACAATCTGTTTGTCAAGTTTACGGATGGCTTCAGTTCAGTGAAGGGGGCGGGCCGGTTCTTGCCGGCCGCCCCTGTGAGTTATCGGGTGACTATCATCCTGACCGTTGCGGACTCGGTGCCGCAGGTAAGTCTGGATATGTATGCGCCTGGAGGGAGCGAAGAGAAATTGAGGATGGTCTGCCCATCTCCCGGTGCGGGCTGATGTTCCAACACGACCCGGCCGGTGAGGTCGAATACCTGCAGAGTGGCTTGGGAACTCGTTGGAAGAACGAAACTCGCCGTGGCGGTACCTGATGTTACAGGATTCGGGTATACGGCGAATCGAGGGCAGTTGGAGTTGCTGAATGGGCTTCCTCCGTGGATGTACCGTAGTAGTTGGTCCACATGGAATTGCCGAAGGTGCCGGCGTAGAGCAGGGAGTATTCGGGAACATCGATGAGCACATTCACCCTGACGTCATCGAGGTCCGTTCCTATCAGTTCCGGTGTACCGGTCCAGTCCTCCCAGATCCAGGCACCGTTTGTGTTCGTACCTACGAGAAGGTCTTCTGTTCCTTCGGGAACGGTTACGCACCAGGCACCTGTGAAGGCCGTTGTGACCCTGGTCCAGGTTGAGCCACCATCATCCGTGGCAAATAAACCAGTACTGGTCGCCGCAGCCATTCTGTTGCTGCTGGTGGGATGCACCAAAAGATCATAGGGTGTTCCCTGAAGACCGCTCATGGACCTTTCCTGCCAGGAGGTGCCACCGTTCTCGGAGTAGTAGCACCTGACAGCGCTGTTGTAGTAGCCCAGGGCAAACACATTATCAGTGTTGGAGGGATCAACGGCAAGCGCCCTGATGTAGCCGTAGACCGAACCGCTCTGAATTGTCTGGCGAGTCCAGTTCAGACCGCCGTCGATGGATTTGGAAACCACCAGCATATAGTTCGGGGATGAATACTTGTAACCGGTGCAGTAAAACGTGTCATCACCGGCATAGATCATCTTGTATCCGGTACCGTAATAGGTATCTACCTTTGTCCAGACGGAACCTCCGTCTGTGCTCCTGTAGAGCTCGGAGCCGCCTCAACCACCCGCTTCAAGGGCGAGCAGGGTGCCCTCCCCATCGCTCACAAGTCCGGCGAGATCACCGCATCCGCTGGCCTGATTCACCGATGACCAGCCTTCGGATGAGTCTTCAGGTATGCGGAAAATGCCCAGAGAGGTGAGCTGAATGTAGACATAGCCCTCTGAGCGGCAGCCCACAAGGACCTTGCCTGCGGTCATGCCCTCGGTATACATGTTCCAGGAGGTACCGCCGTTGGTACTGTTGAAAAAGCCAGCATTGCTTCCTGTGTATGCCATGGTGGCATTGTCGTAGCTGGGAAGCACGTGCTGGAAGTTGTTACCGGAAAGCCCTGTGGTAACACTGCTCCAGGAAAGCCCTCCATTAGTCGAGCGGTATATGTTGCTGTATCCCCCGGCCATGACAATGTCGGGATCGGCTGTGCTGTAGCGGATCCTGTAGTTGTAGTACTGAGTGGCTATTTTCGTCCAGGTGGCTCCTCTGTCGGTGCTTCTGTAAATGGAGTACAGTGTACCTGCGAGCATGATGTCAGGATCCTCGGGGTGAATGGCCGCGCCGTACATGTAGGATTCATTGCTGCTTGAGGGAGGGGTTACATCGGTAAAGGTCGTGCCCCCGTTCTCCGAAAGATAGAGCCTCTGGGTATTGGAGCCGGAGGGTTCATATCCGCCAACAAGTATAACATCGGGATCGGATTGCGAAACTCCGATGCTTCGGCCGTAGGCATGACTGGAGCTTGTTGTGAGCTGGGTCGCACTCCAGTTCTGACCGCCATCGGTGGACTTAAGGAATGCTATCCTCCAGTAGCTGTCGATGTACCTGTACCCCGCGGCGAACAACGTGTTTCCATCGGTGGGATGTGATGCTCCCTGGTAGAAATAGGTATTGCTCACATAAGCAGTACTCCAGTTGTATCCGCCGTCGGTGGATCTCCATACCCTGCTTGTGCCGAAGGCACAAGAATGCCGGATTGAGTCATGGTAACATCGTAAACGGTACCCCCTGTGAAGGAACCGATGCTCTCCCAGGATTCACCGTTGTCACCGGAAAACAGGACCATGGACGGATTCGAGCCGGAAACTGCGTAAAGATGGCTCGGATCCTGTGTACTCTGGACAAGGGCGGTGATCTCACCACCCTCCGGTCCTATGTTCTCCCAGGAGCCATAACCCGAGAGAACCATGAAAACCAGCAGAAAACTGCTCATGTAACCCCCTTCCGTGTTGATTGCTTCGTGGAAAATCACCCCTGACCAGGCCTCCGTCAAGACAGTTGTTCAAGGTCATATATGGCAGTAGCCACCCAGTATGACCGAAACTCCCATGGTCAGGGAGAAAACACAAAGCACCGTACCGAATTTTTTACAAATTTTCTGACAAGGATTATGACCCACTCTGGCCGGCGTACCTCGGTAGGCAGGAATACGGTATGAAATGCAGCTTGACCGGCTCTTCCTATATGAACTTTTGTTGGAAATGTTCAGCAGCCGGCCAGCGGGAAGGGAGCAGGGATGAGTGAATGACTATGGGAACAGCCGGACTGTATCCGGCTGTTCCCCCTTTTTTGAATGCAACGGGAGCAGAAGGCCTACAGAGTTTCCTCCAGCTCTTCAGCCATCATGTCCGCAGCTGAACCCCTGGTGCAGTAGTAGCCCCACTCGAGGGCCATTTCCTCCGTCACCGGGCACTCAGCACAGATGCAGCCCACTTCGTCCACTATGCACTCGCTCATACCTGTGGCGCAGTAACCGCCTTCACCCTTTTCCGAAGCCTCGGGTACCCAGCTCGGGCACTGAGGGCAGATGCAGTTCTCCATTACGAGGCCATCTTCTCTTCTTCGGTCATTTCAGGTTCCACGGGCTCCACGGGCTCCACGGGCTCCACGGGAGCGTTGATCACATCCGGCGATTCATCTGCGGTTTCAACCTGAACCTCAGGTTCCTCTTCCCCGCAGGCCATGAATACCGCAACCGCGACCACGGCAAGCAGAACAAGTAGTTTTCTTAAACTCATCTTTGCCACCCCTTCCTTTTTGCTTGATAACCTGTAGCTTATTCAGCAAAGCAATATGATCATGGCGATGAGGCAGTAGGGGGGCCTGTAACCCTATCTCTTTGCTTTCAAATAAGATATATGCATCTCCCCCCTGAGTCAACGGGGACACTGATGTTTTTCCTTGTGTCAGGCAAAGGAAGATCAAACTGATTCAGTGACTCTCAGCTGAGTCTTTCTTCAGACTGGCTGCAAGGACTTCCGCTTCCTTCTCATGCCTTTTTCTTCCCCTCTTCATTGCGGCTTTCGCCTCAGAGAGGGACATATTGTCAATGAAGTAGGCAACCGAGGCCTCCCCTATTCCCCAGGTGGCAGTGAAGGCGATCCCGGCGGAAATGACATTTCCCCCTCCGGGGAAGAAGAATTTCACCGAGGCCCTGGCCAGCTCCCTCAGGGCTAACCCCGCTCCCACATTGAGGCCCATTGCCGCAAGGAATTCCCTGGCCGTTCTCTTTGACAGTTCCCGGCCACCGATATAGCCAATGCCCATTATCATGCCTATCTGGGCGGCGGTAATCGGGAAAATATCTCCAAGGGGTATGGGGGTTGCGGCAATCCCTCCGCATATGGTGGCAGTGGATCCTATGATGGTCCGTGCAAGCCTTTTCTGAAGCTTACGCAGCCTTGTGAGCCTCGCAAGCTGGAGCTGGGCTGATCTGGGCAGATGATCCATGAGGTAGGTTACCAGCTCCTCTATGTTCCAGAAGTTCTCATATACTATCCGGTCACCATCGAACTCGGCATAAGCTGATACTGGTATGGCCTCAAGCAGTTCTATGCTGGAATCGGAATATGCTTCCTGGAGTGCCTTCACCGCCTCCAGGATGTTCTTCTGCTTTACCGGATGGTCGTAGGGCGGCTCTACCCTTTTCGGGTCCAGCTCGTCCACCTGTGTGACCAACGCCGCAACCGGTATCTCGTAGCTGTGGGTATCCGAGATGTACTTCCTGACCAGTGCAACATTCTCAAGGTCGCTTTTTATGTGGGAATCCACCTCCTTGGCCTTGCACATGAAGAGTATCACATCGGGGCATATCTCCCTGATCTCTGCCTTGATGTCGTCGAGTGCCACGGCGAAGTTGGCGGATTCCGGTCTGGTCCTGTCCCCCAGACCCCTGGTATCCAGTATCTCTATGGAACCCTGGGAGTTGCTGAAGGTGTGCCAGCTGGCTTTGCCGGTTTCGGAAAGGACGGAGCCCACCCTGGCCACCCTGGCCTTGAAAAGGGCGTTGACGATGGATGACTTCCCGGCACCCCTGCGCCCGATGATGAGCACCCGCGGCGGTCTGTTGTCCATGAGCATTTCCTTGATGTTCTCCAGTTCATAACCCACCGTTTCCCTGGCGGGTGAGGGCAGTTTTTTTTGAAACCGATACTATCAGTTCTACGATGCGGCCAATATTCTCGTTCATAATGAGCTTTCGTTATTGTTGTCTGGTATAGCCGCCCTGGCATTACTGTCTATGAGAATAAAATATAAAACAACCCGCGGCCATGAACACAGAAGGAATGCGAAACAGGAGGACCTACCGGGTAAGCCTTCTGGAGATGAACACTGCGCCGGCGGTTTCCACCATGCTGAAGGGAACCGCGATCCAAAGCAGGGCCGCCGGAAACACAGACAGGTTCCAGGTCGCCATCCACATCATCAAAAAACCGGCGAACCACGACAGCAGGAAAGTATCCCTGAAGCAGAACCTCCGGGAAATGGCCCACACGAAGGCCGCCATGGAGAAGCCCCACACAACCCATACCCCTCCATTCACCGGCTGCGCCGGGAACACCAGCCCCATACCGGCGAAGTGGTCTATCCAGTAGTGTTTGAAGAGAACCTCGTTCCTCACGAACTCGCAGAAGTTCACCCAAACACCGGCCAGCAGCACCGGCAGGAAAGCCTTCTTAAGCTCGGACATGAAACTCCTCTCCTAGTATTCCGGCACGCTCCCCACAGGTGTCAGCGTTATCTCTTCCTTTGTCTTCAAAGCCTCGGCCCAGGTATCGCTGTTCTCATTAAGGAAAAGAAAACTGCCCATCTTCCTATAGTTCAGCTGGGGGAAAATGATCATTGACCTATCCCTCCGGGCGGTCTTCACTGGAATCCTGGACCCCGGTATGAAAAAGCCAAGTTCCTTTCCAGGCACTGGGTGGAGAACGGTAATGGCGTACTCGTTCCCCTCGCTGTCCGACACGTCCAGGTCTAAGAAGTACAGTTCGTTCCTTCCCAGCCTTTCTCCGGTTCGATACACCTTTTTTACGTGTGCCCATCCCTCCACACCGTGCTCCGTAACCGACCGGACGGTGCTGATCATGTCCCTTGCCTTGCGGGTGATGGACTGAATCATCTGTGGAACCACGAGCAGCACCACCGCTGCACCTATGTAAAGGGCGATCCTGTCGGATCCTCCCTGCTCAAGGTGGGAATGTACCGGCTCCATGAAGGGCCGGTCTTGAAAAATGAAGTAGGAGCCCACAAGGACAGTGAACACCACCAGCAGTATGTTGGAAAGCTTCTCCAGCGACATGGCATCTCCCATCCAGAACTGCTTAAGGTAGTATAATTACAGGATCCTATCGGAAGGAGTCACCATGACACACATTCCTGCTATGATATTTCTCTTCGCATTCTCCCAGCCCGACTCCCTTGAAAACCAGCTTCTCTCCCTCTATCCACAGGCATTCAGGGAAGATGCAACAACCCTGAGCATCGCCACTGCGAATGGAGATACGGTAGCCTTCCGTAACCGATACGATTCTCCTGACGGGCTGAGATCCACCCTTTACAGCCTTATGGACTACCTTCCCGCAGAAAACCTCTGGACGGTGAAGACCCTTGGATATGAATGGATAGGCTGGCAGGTGGTAGACGGTGTAACGGGCAGCACAACAGCAACGATAGGCCCTCCCGTTCCCAGCCCCGACGGAACAAGGCTTCTGTGCATGAACGAGGACATACACGCCGGCTATACCCCAAACGGAATACAGGTTTGGAGAATTGAACCGGACCGTTCCCTTTTCCTGGAGTTCGAAGACACCAGCGTACCCTGGGGCCCCAGGAACGGGCAATGGCTGAACGATACCACAATAGGTTTTACAAAGCTTACATACGACTACGATACCTACGATTACATCTCTTCCCGGGGAAAGCTCATGCTGATCGATAGCCTATGGATGCCTCCAGACCCGGAAAACTGGGACTGGTAGGAAAAGATACCTTATCAAATGAGGAAAGAGGAAGCTATCCAGGGAGGCTTCCTTCTCCTGGTCCACTTCGCGAAGCCCAGCTTCTCCCCGATGTAGTATCTCCTGTAGGCCTTCACCGGGTCTCCCGGCACCCTGTACTCCTCAGGCATTGCCTGGGCAAACTCGGTAAGCCCACGGGATTCGAAGGAAAACCGTGATACTGCCTCAAGCACTGCAAGAGAAGCGTGATCCGCAGAGCGATACCTGTAGCGGTATTCACGGTTCAGGGCCTTCCCCAGCCGAATGAGCCAGCGAAGGTTATCCATCGACTCCCCTGCCCACAGCACGCAGGGGTGTTTAACATGGGTGGACCTGTAGGGTGTGACGAAGCCCTTTCCGTTAAGCGCAGAGCAGGCTATCTGGGCGCTTTCCAGGATCATCTTCACCACATGCCTGTCGCAGTGGTACCTGGCGCACCTCTCCACATCCAGATCCAGAACGAAGATGTTCAGGTTCTGCCCTCTTCCTGCTCGCTATACCTTCCCAGCACCGCAAGAATACCCAGGATCACAGCGGAAAGGAGCATGGCGATACCTGCCATACTGCCTGCCTTCCACCAGGTTAGAACAGAGAGCACCAGCAGCACGCTTGCGCGGATAATGTTACCCAGCCTGGGTCCCCCTGCCCTCAGGCACCTTATCCCTGAGAAGAGGATCATCACCCCGAGGATGAAGAACAGCCCCATCGAGAATGGAGCGGAGAGGGCGAACCAGGAGCCGTACCCCACCACCGCCGCTATCCAGATAAAGACAGGTCCCAGAAAGAACGCCGCCGGTACGATGAACTTCTTTTCCATGGTTCAACCTCCATACTAAACTTCAGTTATCTCCTTCATGCGAGCTGTATATCAAATTCTGACAGGGCATTTAACTCCGGGTTAATCCCTGGGAGCCATGCGTTCGTACATGGCTTCCACAGCCAGTGCTTCATTCCCGTCAGGGGTGATGTTGTACATCGTGATCCTCATCTCTGTCTCACTTTCTGCGGACAGAACGATGCGCCAGCCCCAGTCCGGACCTGGAGGCGCGGCATACGAAGCAACCGCCGACATGGATCCATCACGGTCTTCCTCGCCTCTAAAAACCATGAACTCGCCTCCTGTGTGCCAGGAGTCGATCCATACCATATCACAGGTGCCCGGCTCAACAGATAGCCGGACCAGGAGGATCCCGTCCTGTGGAGTCCCTTCGTCTTCCCACCTGTAATTAATTATCAGAAAGGCTCCACCTGCTGCCGGCGCCACTGAGGCGGTGGTTTCCGACTCCCTTACGGTAGCCCCCGGAAAAAGCCAGAGTCGGCTGCTGCCCGCCCATTCTCCGATCAAATCCGTGATCTTTGCCCTTGCACTCATTTCAGTGCCTCCTCAAGCTGAGTCTGCTTCCCGGGTCCGAAACCCCACGCTTCCTGTTTACCGGCCACTATTCCCGACTATAACTGCCCTACACTCCGAAGGCCTTGTGAAACAAAACCCTGCCAGAAGGGTACTCCCCGGAGAACGCCAGGGCGAAGAAGACCTCGGGATCCACGCCTTCGTAGAACATACCATCGGGGTGAATGAAACCGAACCTCCCATAGTATTCAGGATGCCCCACCAGGCAGCATCCTGCGGCACCTGAGGCTTCCAGTTCCGCAAGCCCCTTCCGAATCAGAACCCCTCCAATTCCCCTACGGTGAAGTTCCGGAAGGACCGACACAGGACCCAGGCAGTACCACCCAGAAACGCCGCTGGAAACCTCCGCAGGCGAGAAGGCTATATGCCCCACCACCCTGTCGGCAAGTTCAGCCACCAGGGAAACCGATAGGGCGCCGGCTTGCCTGAGCCTCTCTATCATCTGGTGTTCCGTTACCTCTCCCATACCCAGGTAGGTGAACGCTTCCACGGTTACTTCGGTTACTGCGGAATGGTCCTCAGGCCTCTCCTTACGAATGACAAGTTCGTCAGTGCTCATTCATCTCCCCCGCTCAAAAATGAAAGCCGCTTATGTCCATATCCTCCAGTATCTCAGCGCCGCTGCCGAAGAAGTCACCCGGCACGGTGAAACGGCATACTCCACCCGCCGGAAGGGACTCCAGAGCTTTATCCAGCACTCCGTGCTTGAACAGGATGCTTACCCTTTCTCCCGCGAACTCTTCGGGCTCCAGTACTACGAATGAAGCCAGCGGGGCCACCCCGTCGGAGGTGGACCCTCCGTCGTTCTCGAACCAGTGGAACTCCTCAAGCCCGGTGAATACAGCAGCAACGGATATCCCAGGAGCTTCAGCCTGCGCAATCAGGCATAACACCAGCAGACAGCCGCAGAGTGTTCTCATAACCTTCACTCTCCCTCAGGTAGATAAGACAGTAGATAATCTATCAAAAGCAAAACCGGTGGATGAGCCGCACAAAAGCCCCACTCAGCCATCCATGTGGATAACCACCTTCCCCCGGGCATGCCCCTTCCCCAGGTATTCCATGGCGGAAGCGGTCTCCGCAAGGGTGTACCGCCTGTCGATCACCGGCAGAACACTACCTTCCTCGAAAAGGTCCCTAAGCACCCTCAGGTCAGCCCTGCTGTTCCTGGCCATGAACCCCGTCATCCTTCTGCCCCCCTTCTCCGACATAAGGGAGCCGAAGAGTATGGACTGGAAAATCTGTGCCGGGGTTCCACCGGCCATCACATACACACCCCTGGGAGCCAGGGAACGCTTGTATGCGCCAAGGGTCCGGTAGCCGTTGGCGGCGAACACAAGGTCGTAGGAAACCCCGTTCGAGGCGAAATCCTCACGGGTGTAGTCTATCACGAAATCTGCTCCCATCTCTCTGGCCTGATCAAGGTTCCCGGTGCTGCACACTGCGGTTACCTCGGTATCGAAAGACTTCGCTATCTGAACCGCAAAGGTGCCCACGCCTCCGGAGGCCCCGTTCACCAGAACCCTCCTGCCCCGGGGAGATTCCCCCGGCATCCCGAAGCCCCTGCAATGCAGTAACACCGGCGAGGGGCATAGCCGCCGCGGACTCGAAGGAGGCATTTACCGGGATTGGAACGAATGCCCGGGCAGGAGCGCAGGCATACTCTGCGAAGCCCCCCTTCACCATGCCGAGGCCCGGTCGCCGGTTTTGAAGTCGGTTACTCCACTGCCCACGGCCTCCACTGTGCCGGCCACGTCGGTGCCCAGCCTGGGATCGGTCGGCTTGAAGAATCCCCCTCCCATGAACCTCACCAGGAAGATGTCTGCTGTGAGCATATGCCAGTCGTAGGCGTTCAACGACGCCGCGCGTACACGTACCAGCACCTCGTCACCCCCGGGCACCGGTACATCCGTATCCTCAACCCTGATAACTTCCGGCGAACCGTACCTTCTGTAATGAACTGCTTTCATGGGCTTCCTTACGAAAGAGCAGAAAAGAGAAACACTGCAGACAGAGACGAAAAGCGGAAGGGATTATTGCATTCAGGCAGATTGGGTCTTCAGCTCATGGAACAGAAAGCATCTCCACCTCAGCTTCGGTCAGCGGCCTGAACACCCCCCGGGCAATATTGAAGTCGGTGATCATGGCCTCCAGCTCCAGAAGAGCCGGCAAGAGTTCCTCAGCCTCAAAATGCCGCAGAGTGGATTTGGGAACGTCCACAAGCCGGGAGAGGTGAGCTTCAAGCAGCTTTTCCACCGGGCCCGGCGGGCAGTACAGGGTCCTGATGCCGTCAGGACCGTCCAGCAGATGAGACATCCCTGAGGTTGCCCAGACAATGGAGGCATCCCGGGAAACGAAGGAGAGCCCGGACTCTCCGTACTCCCTGCCTTTCACCTCGGTCCTGCTGAACACGAGGTTGGCATACACGGCGGGATCTTCACCCAGAAACGCAAGGGAGCAGCAGCTCCCCCTGCCCGCCATGGGCACTCGAAGCGCCGTCGCCGATGAGAAACCCATCTCCTCAAGGATGCGGATCTCTTCAGTGAAATGCTGGAACAGTTCGGGGATCTCCTGGAATGTGCAGCAACGGACATCATGGAAGGCCATGCCCATGAGTACAGGGCCCGGAATGCGCAGCACCTTCACCAGAACAGCGCTCAGCTGCCCAGAGGCCCTGGAGGGCACATCCGAAGCAGTTCGCTCAGTCTGGCATTGCGTACATCAGTGGTGTAGAAAACCACCGGGCAGCGATCATCCATCAGACAGCTCCAGAGCATCCTTCCAGGAACACAGCCCGGAAGGCACGGACTCGTATTCATCCCCAGGCTCCGCACCATACCTGCGGGGAGCGATCTCGATAGTTGATACTCACTGAAAACCCCTGGCCCGCAAAGCCGAAGCAGCCGCTCGAAGGTCCAGGTTCACCTTCCCGGGGGGCATGTGCAGATCCCCTTCCCCTCAGTTGTCGTGCGCATGGACCTCGAAGATCGGAACCTGCTCTCCGGATATGTACCCGTTGATGCCCTTCTCAGCGAAATGCGGGATGGAGGATAGTCGCAGGTTCATAGGACCGAGGTCTATCAGCGCCCCGAAGCAAGGGCATTCAAGCAGCCCTGCCAGAGCTTCTACGTTGCGGTCCAGTGCACACCCGTCTATGGGAAAGCCCTCAAGACCGAAACGGATGCCCGTGAGTTCGCTTCCGCAGCGGAGGTGTTCAACCAGTTGAAGCATTCTTCCCGGTTCTAAGAACCCGCCGGCTGGGTCGATCCGGCAGCGGGGGTCCAGGGAGATGCAGCAGAGGCTTTCACCGAATACGACCATTATGCTGTCTATCTCTTCCGGGGTGTTCTTGAAGTCGGCGTGAACCGTAACGCTGAGACCCACCGCTGAGATCTGTTCGCCAAGGCGGGTGGATGCATCTCGATCCATGGTCAGCACCTGTACCGGCGTGAAGGACACCGCATTGAAACCCATATCGGTGGAGGCTGAAATGAAGCTGCTCAGAGAATCAGTCCCTTGAACGAAGTTCCAGGTGGAGATTGCATATTCCATGAACTCTCCTTAACAAGCCGGAAGCAGCGGAGCAGGGAAACGATACATAATCATGAACACCCCCGGCCACACTGGCTGTAAAGGGATCTCAACAGGGAACTGAGGGCATTCACATATCTTTTCGACTGACCGATTCCCTGAACTGGACAAGATCGTAGAACATATGGATATCTTCAGGTTCCAGGGAGAAGAGTTCGGGGTCAGGACTGTCCAGCAGCCTGCACCCCATTGACATGTAAAAGCCTACGGTCCCGGGCACCGGAGTGGCACTTACGTACAGACCGTCAACCGGAAGTGTCGAGGCCTTCTCAACCATCAGGCTGAACAGTTTTCTGCCGATTCCGCCGCCTCTGTACTCCCTGCTCACCCACATCGGACCGAAGTTGTACATGTTCCCGGAGGTCCGTAAGTTCTTGAGGTATCCAGCCCTGCTATACCAACCAGCGAGTCTCCATCATAGGCCCCGATGAGAATTGCCGTGTCATTCCTCAATGCAACAGCATACTCCCCGGCTATCTCTTCCCATGCATCCCGATCGAACCCCGTGTGTACGAAGTCACGGTCCTCCTGCACCAGCACACCTTTCTCTATTCTGCACCATGAAGGGGAGTAGTCGCTTCTGTCGATGCCGGGCAATCCCGTCAGATCCGATTCTTCCAGTTCTCTGTAATGCATCATCCTGCTTCCCGATCCGCACAAAGATCAACAAAATCAAAGCCCCTGACCGATCCCGGGGCTTCTACTTACTCGAACTCTCCCATTCCTCACGGAGGATACCCATGTACACATAGTCCGCATAGCCGCCGTCTATCCAGTAGTGCTGCCTTATACTTCCCTCTTCAACGAAACCGCAGGATTCGAAGCACCGGATCGCCCTGGGGTTCTTTGAATTTGTTCCCAGGCCTATTCTCCTGGCTCCCAGGTAGTGGAAGGCGTAGTCCTTCATCAGCTGAGTTACTTCAGAGCCATAACCCTTGCCCCAGTACTCAGGATTGCCGATGGCGATGCCATACCAGTAGTTTCCCGGCCAGCTCTTAGAGTTCTTGATGGAACACACCCCTATGTACTCTCCGTCAACCTCGATCGCCAGGAACTGATTGTTCTCATCCCTTTTCGTGCTGATCTCATACCACTCATCCATGGCTTCCAGAGTGGTAACATGGGGAATCGACGCATTGAGAGTGAAGAGCTCGATATTCTGGTAGAACTGATGTTGAATTGGAACATCCTCTTTCACAACAGGCCTGAGCAACACCCTCTCTCCTCTGATCATCTGATTCTCCTTTTCCGATTTGCACAATGCATTTTTCATCAGCTACCCAGTACCCTGAATCTCAAGCTCCGCGGCAACCTCCTTTGAAATGGGGTTTGCCAGTGTGAAAACCACATCCATGGGTTCTGAGCCGGAATGTGATTGGTAATCCGCAGTACCGAGATAGGTGTAAGGGGCTGCCTTCCCCCGATTAACTTGTTCTTTCGAAGGAACAGGTGGATCATCGAACCGTTTTCCCTGTGTTTGATCACTCCCATTCCCCTCTTGGAACCTGGCTTTGTAGACCTCTGGCTCTGCCAGTGGAATGTCCTGTCATCGATGAAGTAGTCATGGTACTTATGGGATTCCTGCTGACCCTGCTTGTTCAGCGTTACCAGCAGGAACTGATCAGGATGATCCTTCGGGCAGACATGCCCCGCCTGCCAGTTGCCCTGGTTGTACTCAAGGCCAAAGAGCCCGGGAATCTCTCTTGTCTTCGTTTTCGTGTGAAGTATCAGGTCAAGGGGATCGATCACCTGCTTAACCCGGGCACGGGTCACCATGTCCTCTGTTGCAGGCATATCGGGATAGTCTTCATTCCAGGCCTGAAGAATGTAGTTGCCATTTCCCAGCTTCTTCACATAGCGAAGAAGGTACTGATCGTCACCGGTTTCATCCTGCTTCTCGATCACAACAAGCTGATCGCTGATGCTCCCTGCGCTCTCAGGGGTCACAAGGTCCAGAAGCAGATAATCCCCGTCCCTGATGGGTGACTTGCCGCCATTCATTGAGTTTCCACTGGCTCTTGCGATGAAATGCCTTGCCGGGTTCAGGTTACCATAGGACATCGGAAGGGTTTTGTAATGCAAACTATCCAGGTCGTGTGAGCTGGATTTGAAATGCCCGCAGGCGATCTGCAGGTCGCTGAAGAAAGGAACCTCGATCAGGTTGGATGATTCTGCATCAATATGGGCGGGGCCGGTAACCCGGGTTCTTCTGGACAGGTACTGCTCGTATTTGTAATTGACTGTTTCCAGTACCATGGATTCCAGGTCTGCGATCTGTTCAGTCGTCACTTCTCCCCTGTAAATGAACCTGTTTCCGGCCAGACTGAATGAGGTTTCCCCGGACCTTCGCCTTTCCCCTGTCCAGGCACTAATGGGATTGCTGTTCCAGTACGTTATCCAGCGTTTCTCAATTACGTTATACCGTTCAAAGCCGCCTTTGAACCGTTCCGGCAGATCCGCCTGGCACTTGATGCGGCGGGACATTACCTTGTACGACCTTCTGCACAGATCCTCAACAGATGGTGGGTCGGAGAACCCGTCAAGGTCAATGAAGGCCTCCATGAGTATCATCTTGTAGGATTTCGACATCGCTGAGGATTCCAGTTCGCTGAGAAAACCGGAATGAGACCCCAGTACATCAATGAAACCGGGCTCGATCTCACCCTGCGCCTCAAGGAAGTTGAACCAGCCTCCGTACTCACTTCGAAGTGCAGAAATTCCCCCTCCAGCCAGGAAATACTCCGAAAGGGTTGGTCTTCTGCCCAGTGAATCCTTCAGGGAGAAGTAGAAGTCCTTCTGGGTGTGGGTATTGGTCTTCATGAGGTTCTTCATGAACTCAATTGATTCAAGGTCGTAGTTCATGTAGCAACCTGAGGGCAATTCTAGAGCCCCTGATTCAACCTTTTCCAGGAACTCTCTTCTCGCCCTGTTCGTCTTATCTATCTTGAAGAGAGCCTCGAACTTGTTAAAGAAGCTGATGTGGTTTCCAATGAAGTCCAGCACCGTGAGATGGTTCTTCTCCCTGTGTATCCTCAAACCCCTGCCAAGCTGCTGCAGGAACAGGATCTTCGATTCCGTTGGCCTTAACATCAAAACGGTATCAATGCTGGGAACGTCTATGCCTTCATTGAAGAGATCCACAGAGAAAAGCACCTCGATCTCGCCATCTCGAAGCATTCTCAAAGCGGTATTTCTTCGGACCTCGGAACGATTATGCACCGCCACGGCGGGAATACCGGCGCGGTTGAAGTGCTCAGCCATGAAGTCCGCATGCTTGATGGAAACACAGAATGCCAGGGTCTTCGACTGCTTCCGGGAATACCATTCACCAAGAACATGATTTGCCCTTGCTGCTGTTGCCAGTTTGTTCTCCAGCTTCACCGGGTCAAACTTCCCGTTGCGCCATGGGATGTCCTTGTAGTCCACACTGCGGTCAGCAACTCCATAGTAGTCGAAGGGGCAAAGCAGACTCATCCGAATCGAGTCGAAAAGATCTCTCTGAATAACCAGGTTGTCATCGCACAGAGCCAGAATGTCTGCCTGGTCGGTCCTGTCCGGAGTAGCCGTAAGCCCCAGCAGGAACTTCGGTGAAAAGTGGGCTAAAAGCTTCTGGTAGGTTCTGGCAGCCGCGTGGTGAAACTCATCCACAACTATATAGTCGAAGTGGTCTTCACTGAACCTGCGCAGGTGACCGAGCTTTCCCAGTGTCTGTACCGATGCGAAGAGCAAGTCGGTATCCATTGTTTTCTCGCTGCCGGAGTAATGCCCTATGCTGGCTTCAGGCCGTATTCTGATGAAGGTCTCCTCGGCCTGCTTGAGTATCTCTTCCCTATGGGCTACGAAGAGAACCTTTTTAGCCCGGAAAGCATATGAGTCGAAGGCCGCCAGCCAGGTTTTTCCTGTACCGGTTGCCATCACTACGAGTCCCCGTGAGTCACCGTAATCCCGGGTCTCCGCTAGCAGGCGAAGAGCCTCCGACTGAATGTGATTCGGCTTGGGAGGCAAAGCCATCTGATCGGTACCTGGCTGAACTTCGGCACTCTTGAATGAAGGGCGCCGTGAAACATAGGCATCGATCCAGGCGTTGGTGATCTCCCGGGTTTGGGGGAAGAATACAGCCTCTCGAACTTCTCCCGAAGTTCAGCGAACCGGGCGGGATTGTCATCCATATCCACCCGGAGGTTCCACTCAAGCCCGTGTGTAAGTGCTGAACGGCTGATGTTGCTTGAACCCACGAAGGCACGACCGGCAACGGGGGAACCACCAGCACTCTTCACGAACATATATGCCTTCATGTGAAAGCTCCTGCCGGCGCTCTCAAAGATCCGGGTATCGGCACCCATTTCGTTAAGCAGCAACAGAGTGCGAAGTGCCTCGGGATCCGTTACATAGAGATAGTCCCCGGTGAGGAACCTGACCCTCGCCCCCGCCCCAAGAGCATCCACCAGGGCATCATACAGCAGTCTAAGCCCGGTAGACTGAACAAAGGCAACTGCAATATCAATCTCAGTGGCATTGTTGATCGCGGAAAGCAGCTTCGGCAGAAAGGGATCAGAATCGCCCCTGCAACGAGATGGTCAGTCACCTCGAAGGGTCGTGCTTATCCACAAGATTCCCCGTGCAACTCCATAAGTGAACGAGCCAATGGAACATCCGCAGGGGCGAGTTTCCAGCCAAGCAACTCCCCCACCGGCACCCACTCATACCTGTCATGGACAGACAGTGTTATCTCACCACCTACAATCGTTGTCTCCAGCAAAACCAACCGAATTGAAAACGAGTCATAAGCATGGGTGCTCTCAGCAACAACTGAACCAACAACCGTTTCCACCCCCAGCTCCTCAAACAGCTCCCGGGCAAGGCACTCAGCGTAACTCTCCCCCTCCTCGACCTTTCCCCCTGGAAACTCCCAGAACCCGGCAAGCTTCTGGTTCATGGCCCTGCGACAGAGAAGGACCGAGTCTTTCTTAAGGGCGCAGGCTGCGGTGACGGTTATGGGCAATGGATTCCTTTCAACATTGCTTCTCAGCATGGGCAACTTTTGCGGCTCACTGGAAGAAATACACTCAGGCAAGGCCTTTTCCTTCAAACCGCCACCATGGTTAGCTACTGGTTTTCTTCTATTAACCATGGCCTGTAAATCATAAGCATTCCTGTACCTTGCTGCCTGCCAGCAAGCATGTTCGGCGGAAGAGTTCTTACCCACGAGATACCCGAGTCAGGCAAGCAATAGCTGTCAAGATACTCACCGTTCTCATTGTATCTGTCAACCACTGTAACAGGTGCGTAGTCAATGTATCTGTTGTCATGAAGGAGAGTACCATCATTTTGGTATTCATCCACAACAACATTGATCATGCCTTCAGGGCCTGTGAATACACCGCCAACCGAGGGGAACATTATTGTTGTTCTGTAACCTGTCTCTTCATTGAAACTGCGATAAGGTTTGGAAGGTTCGGAAGGAAGATCTCGAACACCGCTGAAAACAAGTTCTTCTGTTTCCAGGTTGAAGATGTAAAGCTTATGCTCATATCTTGAAACAACGGCAAGAATATCACCTGGCAGCAAAGTCCCACGCAGATTATCCCTGAATCTCATGTCGAGAACCATCTCAGGATCTTCCTCAATTTCTCCGAAGGAATCGAACTCACCGGTGTTCAAATTGACCAGATGCACATCACCATTAGGCTCGGTTCCTGAAAGGACAATGATTGTGGAATCAGAAACTCCTATCAAATCCTCAGGAGATTGAATGGATATTGTCCTGCTGAACTCACCTGAACATGTAAAGATATCTATACGATCAAGGCCTGTATTGGCTACCGCGATCAAATTCCCGGCATTTGCCATTGTTCCGATACCGTGAAAATGGCCGGGGCCCTCACCAATATCACCCGCTTTCCAAAACAGCTCTCCGCTGCTATTCATGCAGACAAGCTCCTGGGTTGCCTGGTCGGCAATAAGCAATGTGTCAGAAATTACATGAATGTAAAGAGGATCATAGAATGGAGGAGACAAGTCATTTTCACCTCCCAATGCTGCTACCCTCCCAAGAATCAGGGAATGATCCGGATCATCTTCCCATAATCCCTCGTCAGATGATTGCACATACGCAGTCCACTTCTCCAGTGTATCCAGAGGAATTCCTGTGTTCTGTTCATATTCGTCATAAGAACGAGCACCTTGAGCTTCGTCACGGTCTTCTTCGCAAGAAAAAAGCATGGAAAGAACAAGAATACTGATAATAAGAATTAAACTGTTCATTTTCTCCTTCTGTTAAGCAGCTCCCGAATCAGCATACAACGCTGCTTCATAACCCTGACGGTCCTGTTGAATTCGATCGGTTTTCAATTGTTTCTTCAACGAGTTCAAGGAGGTAAATCCGTGGATAATCCTCAGGATGCATCGTGTAAGCTATGTAACCTTCGTCGGAAATGCAAAATCGGTAGTAGTCTCTTTCGGGCAGACCAGAACAACTGCAGCTAAACATATGATTGCCATCAATATCAAATACTTCAAATTCAGGAGAGAATCGAGAACCATGGGTAACCCAGAGCAAACCGTTTGAATCCTGAACCTGTAACTGAGTAATTCCTGGTTCGAGCTCGGAAGGATACCAATCTCCCAGGTTGCCGTCTCGCAGCTTCCTCCATGTCACCTCCAACTCAATCTCATCGATTGATCGGGGTTCTCTTGTGAGTTCAAACGCTATCGTGTCGCGGCATACTCCATCTGATGTGAAGGTTAGAATCCGGGATTCATTTAAATCCGGAGCAATGAATATCAGGCTATCCTTGTATGTTTCAATACAATGCTCAAGATCAACGAAGCTCCCATATCCTTCCTCAAATGATCCCAACTCGCTGAAGTTCTCGTACAGCAGGATTTCTCGAATTCCATTTTCGTAATTCCATTTGCAGGTATTATTCATGAGTATCAGCGAGCCATCCCTTTCCTCGAAGCTTCCGACACTGCCAATAATGGATTCCGCACCAAGAAATGCTGGATTTGTTAAGGCAGAGCTTTCCTGCAGGGTAACGGAACTCACAGGAACGAGCTCTGAATTGAAAAGAATGCATCTTGGCGGCATTTCAAAATCAAAAACCCCGAAGCAGGAATCCAGGGGAGCAAGGTATTCTGCGAATCTGTATTCAAGTGGACCATCTCCCAGGTAAGATTCAGTTACCAGGTGCTCCCCATCAATGGTGAACAAACGAAGCTGCTGGTAAGATCTATCAAATACGACAAAAGCCGAATCAGAGACAAAGCACAGTCCGTTGATATCCCCGAAAATTTGATTGCTGTCCCCGGTTTCCACCCCTAAGGAATCGACAACTCTCAGCACGAATTTTGCTGCAGTATGATCTTCCGTTTTTCAGAGCATGCAGTCCAGGTCAGGAAAAGCATTAACCCGATTCCAGTAATTCCGAATAGCTTCACTTCATTCCTGTTCTGCAGAAGCATTAACTATGAATGGTTCTGGATATCCCTACCCAAAAAATCAGATTTAATGATGTAATGCCCTGCGTGTTGTGTCAATGGTTAATTCTGAAGACTCTGATATTGCGACAATGGTCATTTACGGGAAAAGCCGGCATTACGCAGAACAGCATAACACCGGCCTGAGAATGGCGGTTCTGTCCAGGAAGAGCTTTGGCCCCTCCTCCACCCTGAAACCAGCTCTTTGTCCGAAAGGCGGGTTTCGAAATAAGCAATCTCTGCATCACGACCGACAACAACCCTGGGATCCATTCCGGACCGTGCGATGAAGTGATTAGCAAGTTTCTCGGACACCTGATTCCTGAACAGAAGGACTGTGCCAGGTTAATTCAGCGGTTATGAATCAATTGCCCTCTGTCTTTCACTGGTTTCTATCCACAAGTTCAAGCATGTAGACCCGTGGATAATCCCCGGGGTTATGATCCCATCCAAGTATTCCTGGTTCAGAAACCCTTATAGTCCAGAATCGAGCAATCGCCGGAAGCGTGGTTTCTATAGAACCCAATGATGTACCATCAGTGGCGCTGTACAAATCGAATACAGGAGATGCTCCTTCGCCTCTCCCGGATTTCACCCATAATCGGTTTTCACCATCAAGACCTGCAAGTGTTCCTGCTCCTCGTGTTGAATCAGGTGACCAGTCCGCAGAAAGCTCTGAGGATGTAGACTCACTCCCAGGTCCGGGAATAACCATGTGGGGCCGGGCAGCCAGCAATTCTTCTTCCGTTAAATACATAGTTTCCCAGGGAAGCTCGATCTGAAAGCTGACATCTCCTGATGAGGAATATCCGGTAATCCTGTATTCTGATCTTGAAGAGGGCATTGTGAACAATCTGCCATCATCGGTGGAGGATATCCCGCAGAAGAAATGATCATCCGATGAATGAGGAAAATAGTTTTCCTGGTAAACCTGATCAGGTTGTGTGGAATCAGACCAGAGACAGTATTCGGAACCACTGTATACTTCTTCCTGATCCTCATCATAATACCAGTTGTGTCTACGGCCGAAAACTGAACCATCGGGGCCAATACTGATTCGGTCGGGAGCCATTGGCTGAAAACCGCTCAATTCCTTTACCAACCCCAGAGATGAGTCGAAAAAGGCTATTTTGCCCTGTTGTATATCTGAAACCGCAAATCCACCATTAGACAGTGGTGTCAGAGAATAGGGTGAGATAAATTCGCCGGGACCCATGCCCTCCCCGCCGGCAGAACCAATGAACTCACCGCTTCTGGAGAAAACAAGTATTTTGCGCTGAAGAATGTCAAGAAGAGCAATGCGGCCATCGATAAGATAGGTTGCATCAATGATCGCTCCAAAAACATAGTTGGAGTCACCAAACTCAAACCCGATAGAATCAGCTTTTATCAGATCATAGAGGGGTTGCGCATTCTCATTTGCGTATTCTGTTGTCTCCGTTTCACCACAGCTGAAAGAGATGGTGATAGAGGACAGGAACAAGGCAAATACAATTGGTTTTCGCATTTCATCTCCATTTCAAAACAATGAAAAGTATACTTCAACGTATACCCATTCTGTAAATAAAGTTTAATGATGCTATACCTATCAAGTTGTGTCAACACCTGTTCCAGACCCCCTTCCCCCTCTGACAAACCCCATCACAACAAAAATAAGCCGGCATCACGCAGAGCAGCATAACACCGGCCTTTGCTATTGCAGTCCTTCTATTCTTCCTTGACCGGCCTGAGTATGGCGGTTCTGTCCAGGAAGAGCTTCGGCCCCTCCTCCACCCTGAAACCGGCTTTTCTGGCTGCCTGCTTCGTTTCCTCAAAGTCCTTCTTCGTTACATGAACCGGGGGTTCGATGATGAGGACGGTGCCGGTGGGTTTCATTGTGGTTCTCACCTGGCGGCAGAGCTCTTCCCGGTTGGGGACTTCATGCACCATGTAGAAGAGGAGTGCGAAGTCGGCCTTGATGGCCAGGTTGAGATTGGTCTCGGTGGTTCTGTGGAGGATGATGCCCTTCTCTATGGGTTTGTTCTTTATCTTCTTCTTTATGATGTCCAGCATGCCCTGCTGGAGGTCGGCGGCTATGGTTCTGCCTGTATTGCCGGTGAGTTCTGCCATGGGGATGGTGAAGAAGCCCGGGCCACAGCCAATGTCTATGGCTATGTCGCCTTCCTTTATGTACCGGCTGAGGATCTTCTTCGGGTTGTGGATGAGCTTCCTGAAGGGGTTGTTAAGGCTTCGGTGGAGGGCTACCGGGCATACTCGGTCATCTCTTCGGCTCATTTTTCCTGCCTTTCCGTTTCCCCGGGCACCGGGGGTTCCGGCGCCCGGGTTCCGGTCTTAGTTCTCTTCGGTCTCTTCCCTGCCGTGGAGCCAGCTGGTGAAGGCTTCCCGGCCGTGGTCCTTCCAGAACTCCCTGAATGAGTCCCACTCCTGGTGAACTCCTCATTCTCTTTCTCGTCGCTTTCAACGGTAACCGTGCCACCGCAGGTTCCCAGAACAGCCCTGGAGCCCTTCTTCCTGGCAGCGCTGTGGGTGTGGTTGTGGTGTCCGAAGAGTATGTGGGCCAGGACCACCAGGCCAACAGCCTGCCAGTAGCTTACCTCGGGCAGACCGAATATCGGCGGCATGAGTTCATTCCACAACCACTGAATGAGAAGACCAAAGACTATTGCCAGGACCGCCGCCGTTATGATGCCCAGCACCACAAGTCCCGCCACCTTGGCAACCTTTGCCGCGGGGCAGCGCTTTGTTTCGGTGGTATCCGCTCTAACCGTTTCCATGGTAGTCCTCCCTGATGTGTGAGTACTTCTTCCTTATTGCCTTTATGCCCCGGTGCTTCCGAGCCAGAAGGGTGCCCTGGGGGGTTCTGGTTCTCTTCGCCAGGGTCTTTATGGGAATGTCGTTGAACTCCGTGGCGATGATCACCTCCCTCTGCTTCTTAGGAAGGGAGTTTATGGCCTCCATGATCTCCTCGGCAGCCGCTGTTCTCTTCAGGTCGTTCTCAGGCTGATATCTGCCGTCGGTGATGGTCTCGGCCAGGGTGAGCTCTCCTTCCCTTTCCTCGTCCATTGAGAGCACCGCCTTCCGGGGCCTGCGGTACTCGTCGATGATCCGGTTCCTGAGGGCCCGGAAGATGTATGCCGAGAGGCTTACGATGGGCTCGGTTATGCCGGGACCGTCCAGGATGCTTACCATTACGTCCTGTACTATGTCCTCGCTGTCCCGGTGGGCGGTTTCAGCGAGCTTCCTCCTTACGAAGGCAACCAGGCTGTGGTGGTTGGTTGACACATAGCTGTTAAGGTCCTCTCTCCCCATCGTTCACCTCCCTTCAGTTTCATGGACGAATAGCAGGGGTCAGTATTGCATTATCAGCGCAAAACACTGCTTATCAATAATATACTTCTATCTTTCTGTTTTTGTTCTGTCCTCGCCGGTTCTGATTGCCCGGAGAGGGTATCTGTTGTATATCTCCATATTGGGGGTGTCATGAACAGAAAGCTCTCTTCATTTCTGATGGTTGCCGGAACGGTGTTCACCGTTCTGTTCTGCCTGGTGTACATGGCGCGGGACTTCACCAAGGTGATCAACTTCTCTAACATGAGTGACATGTGGAGCCTGTTCGTGTTCAACGATACCACCGGCCATGCACTTTTCAGCGAAGTGAACATTGACGACTTCGTGTCCCCCCCCTACCCCGTTCGTGGCGACTCCCTTCTTACCGTGGGCGGACTGCTTGCAAGCCAGAACAACTACTTCAGTCTTTTCGGAACCGATACGCCCCGGGGACAGATGTTCGAGATAGAGTTTCTCCATGAAGACTCGATCTACACCACGACCATCTCAACCCACACCATCCCCCCGGCCCTCCAGGCACAGGTTTGGACGGTGGTGCTTCTCCGCACCCTGATCGTCATCGGGCTTATCATCGTGGGTATATGGGCATATCTCAGGCGGCCGAATTCATCAGCTGTACTCACCCTGTCGCTGTTCTGCTTCGCACTGGCGATGGAAATGACCGTTTCCTTCGGAACCATCTCCGATGTATACGCCGGATTCAACCTGCCCTCCTGGCTTGTTATGGGAGCAGCTTCCCTGGCGGCTTTTACCCCGGCGCTGTGGTTGAAGCTGCAGCTGCTGTTCCCCAGGAGAAACCCCGTCTACGCCAGAAGGAGACTTCTCTTCAACCTTCTGATCTTCCTTCCCACCGCACTGATGATCTACTCTAATGTTTCCGGCGGGCTGGAGCACATCATGCCGGGTCTCATCGTTCGGACGCTGATGCTCGGCATGGGTTATGCCCTGCTTATCAGACACCACCGGCAAACCGTTGTGAAACTTGAAAAGAGACAGACCAGGCTGGTGATGCTGGGCTCAGCACCGGGGCTTGTTGTTTATACGCTTTTCATCTGGACTGTGGTTCTCTTCGGGCAGTGGTATCTCACCCTGCCGGTGGTGAGCCGGATACTAATTACCAACTGCATTTTCCTGCTGATGCTGGGGGTGCCCATAACCCTTGGATTCGCCATCGGCAAGTACAGGCTTCTTCACCTGGAAGGCAGGATAAAACGGGGCACCAGGTTCCTTACGGTGAACTTTGCGCTCCTTGCCGTTTTCGTGGCCATCCTCTGGGCCCTTGTGGAGTTCGTGCTTTCAAGGGTGGGCCTTGATTCCCAGAACGCCGTGCTCGTTACCGGAATTGCACTTGCCATGGTCTTCATGTGGGCCCAGAAGAAGATAAGGCACCGGATCGAGGAATACTTCTACCCCGAGCGGGTGAAGCTTCGCCGGCTCATGAAGGACTTCCTGGCTTCAAGCATGGTCAGGGCCGAGGGTGAGAAGTTCTGGAAGGAGCTTGAGGAGAAACTGGCGGACGGTCTTTCCGCCGAGAGGATCTATCCCGTGATAAGGGTGGACGGCAAGGGTTTCTTCTGCGGTGACCTCAGCGAACCCACCCCCTTCATTCCCGGGGATGAGTTCCTTCGAAGGCTAGAGGCAAAGGATAATCCCCTGCTCTTCGATGAGATGATAGCCAGTGGAAAGATCCTTCTATCAAGGGAACAGAGGGACTGGTTCATAACAAGGAAGAGCGCCATCCTTCTTCCCCTGGTGACCACCTCCGGTCTGATGGGATTCCTGGTGATAAGCACCAAGACCAACGGCGAGGACTTCACCTCCGAAGAACTGGAGCTGCTTCAGAGCTTCAGCGCCCAGACTGCCCTTGTTGCGGAAAACCTGGAACTGCTTGGGGAAAAGCTGCAGAAGGAGAAACTCCAGGAGCAGCTCCGGGTGGCCAGGAGCATTCAGAGGGGTCTGCTTCCCCAGAACATTCCCAGTGTGAAGGGGATCGAAATAGCCCCCTTCATCAAGTTCTGCCTCGATGTTGCCGGGGACTATTACGATGTGATCCCCCTGGAAGACGGCAGGGTAGTGCTTTCCATCGGGGACGTATCGGGCAAGGGGGTCGGCGCGGCGCTGATAATGGCCAACCTTCAGGCATCACTGCGAACCACACAGGCCATGGGAGCAAGGCTCTACGAATCCGCCTCCCGCATAAACCATATCGTTTACGAGAACACCCCCTCCGAGATGTTCATAACCTTCTTCATGCTCTGCGTGGATCCGGTGCGGAAATGCATCCGCTATGTGAATGCCGGCCACAATCCGCCATTCCTGGTGAAGAACGATGGAAGGGTAAAGACCCTTTCAAGGGGCGGCCTTCTCTTCGGGATCTCCGATTCGGTGACCTATGAGGAGGGCGAGATACAGCTTGAGAACGGTGATATGATACTGATGTACACCGACGGCGTATCCGAGGCCATGAACTCAGCTGAAGAGGAATTCGGCGAAAAGAGGCTGGCTGAGATCGCTTCGAGGAACAGAACTGTCCCCCTTCCGGAACTACTTGCCCTTATCGAGGAAAGGGTTGGCCACTATCACGGTTCCAGGGAGTACGAAGACGACTTCACCCTGCTGGCGGTAAGGATAGCTCCCTGATGGTCCGTTCATAGGCACGCGACCACCCTTTCACCTTCATCGGTGTATTCAAAGCTGATCATGTTGCTCCTGCCTATCAGGTCTTCTATCTCCCGGTCGGTATACCTGCGAAAGAGCATCCCCTCCTGTTCGCCCCTGATGAAGTAGAGGCTGCCGTCTTCCTGTACGGTGGCTTCCCCTTTGATCTCCTCATCCCTGCCCGGGGGGTCGAATGTCAGCAGCATTTTCCCGCCGGGTCTCAGCACACGGCGCATTTCTCCCAGTGCCTTCCCGGCACCGGGAAGGGTAACATGATCCAGAGCGGCAATGCATACGATGGCAGAAAAGCTGTTATTCGGGTAAGGTATGGCGGTGAACTCGCCCACACTGAATGTGCCGGCAAGCCCTGCCCTTTTCAGTCGTTCCCTGGTAAGATCCACACCGGCGGGGGATATATCCAGGCCGTGGACACTGAAACCTTTCTCCGCCAGGAACTGGCTGTTCCTGCCCCCTCCGCAGCCCAGGTCAAGTACACAGGCGCCCTTTTCCACATGTGCGTCACAGAATGGCGCCAGGCATTCATGGGGCTTGCTCTTCGAGAAGTCCACCGTTTCCGGATCGATCCGGCGTATGGCCCTTTCCCAGAATACTCCAGATGAGTGGATGGTCATCGTCCTGCCTGTCCCTTCTCTTCGTCCATTCTGTTGAGTTCGTTAAGAATTTCATCATAGCTTCCGGCGTTTATCAGTGTCTTCACCATTCCTTCCCTGTGGAAAAGGGAGGCAATGACCGCCAGTCTGCCCAGGTGTTCCTCCGGTGATTCCGCCCCTGTGCCCAGAAGCAGGAGCAGCACCTCCGCCCTGCCGCCATGCCCCTCCACGGCAAAACCCTTTTCCCCGGTGGCCAGCAGGGCCATGGGAGCAGGGGGAGAAGCTTTGTGGGTATGGACCAGAACGCAGTCGCCTGAAAGCCAGAGGGGCGATTCTTCAAGCTGCCGCAGGCAGTCTTCCCTTAGTCCCTCCGGAAGAGTGTGGCCGTGGTATGCCGAATCAAGCATGGTGTTCACCGCCTCCTCGGGGCAGCTACCCTTCAGGTTCAGGAACAGGTTTTCGTGGGGAAAGATGGCCCGGAAATCCACCGCCGGGGTCTCCCCCGCAGCGTCGGCTTCCCACTTCATCTCAGAAGGATGGATGATCAGAAGGGGAGGGTTGCCGAGCTTTCTTGATATCTGGTCAGGAAGCCTCTCCTGGGACGGCTGCCAGGCAAGCCTGCCGGAGCGTGCTGCGAAGAGGACGGGCAAGTCACCGGGGAGAAAAATGTCAGTTATCTCCCTGTGCATGTCATGCCAGTCATCCACCTGCTTCTTCTCCGCCCGGGAAAGTACCCGGGAAACTCCTTCTGTTTTCCCATTGCCCTGAGGGTTGTCCGGGAAGCCAGAATGGAGATGCCGGCACCGGCCTGTTCAATGAGCCTCTCCAGAACCCGCCAGGCCACCGAAAACCCAGGCTGCCTTTCAATGAGGGGAGGAATGGCGATCAGGAACCTTGAACAGGTGTTGATCAGCGCCGGGTTCATGAACCTTATCACCAGGTGCCTTCCCTGATCGGCGATCCTGGAGGGCAGATGCTCCATGTCGCCGGTCATACCGTAGTTCTCATCTACCAGGATTGTTGATATTCGAAGGTCCCTTGATGCTCCCATGAGCCCCTCCACCGTACTGGCAGACACCCTGGTGACCGGCTGGACAGGTGTGTTGCCCTCGGCGGCTATTACCACTGCTTCACCAAGAAGCTTCTCCGACGCTGCTATCTGTTCCTCGCTGTCGTGGGTGTCCGGTGCTATTATGGCAGGATAGAGGTGCTGGCCGCTGGCGGCGTTCCTCACCATCATGCAAGGGCCATCAGCGGTTCGATCTGGTTCCTGGAGCTTATGGGAACCAGTATCCGCTCCGGGGCTCCGGAGCTAGTCAGGGAATCCGCTTCACGGGTAAGGGCGATTTTCCTGCCAAATTTTTCAGTGAGCATGGGTCCCACGGTGCAGGTGGCCAGGATCATGAGTATCGTTCCGTTAAGAACGTCCTCACGGAATATTCCCAGCTGTACTCCTACCACCACCGCCGCAAGGGTCGCCGCGGTCTGATTAACGCTGAGACCGTAGAGAAGGCCGTTTTCGTCCTTCGTGAAACCCAGGATCCGTCCGGAAAGCATTGATGCCAGGTACTTGGCTGCATATGCGGCGGTTACCATGAACACAAGGACTATCCATACACCGCGGGACCTCAGAAGAAGATCAAGGTCCACCATCAGCCCAACGGATATGAGGAAGAATGGAACGAAGAAGGACTCACCCACGAAGTTCAGCCTTACCATAAGTCTGCTGTGCTCGGGGATGAGAAGGTTGAGGGCCAGCCCCGCCAGGAATGCGCCAATAATGGGCTCAAGACCGGCTATTGGCGCTATGGCGGCGAATGCATAGGCAAAGACCAGAACGAAAAGAAAGCCTGGAACTGACTCCGCAGATACCTTCCTGAAGAACCATCTTCCAACCCGTGGGATGGTATAGAAGGCAAAGGCGATATAAAGAGCGAGAAGCGCCGCCATTCGTACCCAGAACAGACCGGTTATGTCCCCCCTGGTGGATTCCGCAACCACCGCCAGAACAAGAAGCGCAAGGGTATCGGTGAATACCGTTCCACCCACCGCGGTGGTTACAACCCTTTCCTTCACAAGGCCCAGCCGCTGAACCACGGGATAGGGCAGAAGGGTGTGGGATGCGAACATGCTTGCAAGAAGGAGGGCTGCCGCCCAGTTCATGTTCAGTATGAAAAGGGCGCCCATTGTGCCGATAAGCATGGGTATCAGGAAGGTAATGCTTCCGAATATCACGCTGTCCCGCTTCTGCCTCTGGAACCTGTGCATATCCACTTCAAGGCCCGCCATTACCATAAGGTAGAGAAGCCCCACCGTGCCGAATGGCTGAACAAAGCTGCCTTCATGGATGATCCCGGTGGCATGGGGACCAAGCACTATACCCGCCAGTATCAGACCGACTATGTCAGGAAGCCTCAGCCGCTTGAAAAGCATGGGAACAAGAAGGACAGCGGCCAGGGCCACGGCGAAGGTGAATATCGGGTCAGTTGGGTCGAAGTGGTCCAGCATGGGTAACTCCGCTTTCTCCGGGCATCAGCCCACTAGTTCATTCCAGTGGAAGCTTCCTGCAGAGGGGCACTTCAGGTGCGGACTCCCTCTTCTCTATCTGACCGGCAAGCTTTCTCAAGCAGCCGCGAATCCCTTCTTCCACAACAGGATGGTAAAAGGGCAGCTCAAGCATCTCAAAGACCGTGAGCCCCCTCTGTATGGCCCAGGCGATGAGGTGTGCCATATGCTCAGCCTGTGGAGCGGCCATCTCCCCCCCGAGCAGTTCTGCCGTGACCTTCGAGGCGTAAAGCTTTATCAGCCCCCGGTTCTCCCCGGCGGTGATAGCCCTTCCCTGATCGGTGTAATCCTCCTTTGCGGTAACGGCCTCATCCATTTCCAGGTCGGCGAACCTGCTGCCGGCATAGGCTATGTTCGGATGTGAGAAAACGATACCTATGGGGGTCCTTCTGCAGAAGCAATGTTCGCTGTCGGTTTTCAGCATTGCGTTGTATCCGGCTATATGGCCGTCGTCGGCGGCTTCGTGGAGTATCGGGGCCCTGCGGTTCACGTCACCGGGAAGGAAGACCGGAAGGCTGCCCACCTGAAGGGTGTGCTGGTTGAATCCGGGAAGGCCGTTCTCGTCCAGCTCAACTCCGAGGTTCTCAAGGCCTAGATCATCGATATTGGGTTTTCTGCCCACAGCCACCAGTACTTTTTCAGCAGTTGCGGTGTTTCCGCTCCAGGATGCCTTTATCTTCTCCGGGTAGACTTTCAAGGTTCACCTTCGCTCCGAGGTGTATAGGAAACTCCCCGCCGATGATCTTTACGGCGGACCTGGCCACTTCGGGATCGGTGATTCCGCCAATGGTGTGAAGGGCATCGAAACCGGTCACGTTCACTCCCACCCTGCTGAATGCCTGGGCCAGCTCAAGGCCGATCGCCCCGAGACCCACTACAAGAAGGCTTTCAGGAAGGTCTTCCATCTCGAAAACGGTATCGCTGGTGAGAACGCCGGTTCCCAGTTCCTTCCAGGGGCCCGGAACCACAGGTTTTGAACCGGTGGCGATGATAAGCCTGCCGGTGCGTATCCTCTCGCCATTTACCTCGATGAGGTCCGGGGCCAGTATTCTGGCCCTACCTGGAATGTTCTGGGCATCCGTGAGGCTGTCGGTGGCCCTGTTGACTCCCTTTACGAATTTGTCGCGGAGGTTTCTCACCCTCTTCAGCACCGCCCTGCCGTCCACGGCAACGCTGCCGTTGAGGTAGAAGCCCATTTCACCGTAGAGATGCCTTGAGTGATAAATATCCGCCGCTTCTATCAGAGCCTTGGAAGGCATACAGCCCACCCGGGCACAGGTGGTTCCGTAGGGGCCGTCGTTAATTATCACGAAATTGTCCGTTCTCTTCCTGACCTGCCCCAGGGCCGAGAGCCCCGCGGTTCCCGAGCCTATTATGGCAACATCTACTTCTCTGGCCATTAGCTCCTCCTTTTCCTCATTGAAGACTATTATACTAAGTATGGGCTTACAATGGTCTTCTGGACTTAGAGATTGGAGTGTGTAATGAAACACTCACTGCTTGTGGCCGCACTTTTCGCCGCCTCCCTTCAGGGCGCTTCGAACCTTGCCATTACCCCTGCCGACGACGGAACCGACTATCTGTGGGTATCATGCCTGGACAACAGCGACACCGGCTTCATCTGGCGGTTCAACGGCACAGTGAATGAAACCTGGCGGGCATTCCCGGAATCCTATCATGGTGTATCTACCACCATAACGCTGAACCCCTCCCAGGGAATGCATCTCATCGCCGCGGTGGACAATGTGCTTTACTCCCTGGATCCCTGGAATGATATGCCCACAGAGGATTCCCTTGTCTTCCCGCAGGACTACGAGTGGAGTGTACCGGGGCTGCTCCGAAGGACCGCCATCCCAGGGTGGGGCCTTCTCAGCAGATATATGGCAACCTACTTGAGCAGCGGTGAAGAGTTCATGTGGGTTACCAGGGAATACACCGTTTCCGAAACCGGTGAACTTACCATGGGTGACTCCCTTACGCTTTATGACCCCTACCCCCTGCCTTCCTCCAGGTATCCTGATGACCTGGTTCACAACGTCACTTTTCCCGTGATGAACTACTTCGGCTGCCCTGTGATGGCACAGAGGCAGGGGATATCCGGCTCGCCCATGCCCCCCACCCCCGGCTCCTGGCGCATAGCGGCCCAGTGCCACAACACCACCGCTTCATCGGTGTACCTCACCGCCGACACCCTCACCTGTTCCACCACCGAGTCAACCGAACCGGAACTGCTGGCATCAGGTTCGGACTACTATGAAGCGCTCTTCCTGTGGAGCGATTCCACCGGAACGGTCTTTTTTTCCGTTCACAACTGCATGGATGGTTTCACCTCCACTTCCCCCTTCCCGGGACAGGGGCCGTCCAGGCTCCAGGCGGCGGCCATGTCCGCCAACCCCGAGGACCCGGGCCTGCTGCTTGTGTGGCAGAGCGGAGGTGACCTCTACTGCCGCCACTACCTGAACGGCTGGAACGACTATGCTTACCTGCTGAAGTCGGGACTCAATCCCCTGTCCCCGGGGGATATCGCCGTCTGCAGCGTGGAGGACGGATACTGGGTTGCATACAGAGAGGGTTCCCAGCCGGATGTGTTCTTCGTTGAAAGAAACGACGTTACCGGCCTGGATGTGCACAGCCGGCCTGTTGAACCTCTTCCAGCGGTGTATCCCAACCCCTTCTCATCCACCCTTCATGTCAGCCTTCCCGGGAATGCTATGGTCCAGACGGAGCTGTTCGACGGCGCTGGAAGAAACGTGCTGAATGGCTCCGGGAGGGATACCATCATTCTGGACACCTCCCGGCTTCCCGCGGGGTGTTATCTGCTCAGGGTCACTTCATCCGGCACTGAACACATTGAAAAACTGGTACTGCTGAAGTGAACGTTGGGGCGATTGTCGCCCCCTCTGCTGCTCTCTCCCCTTCTGGCTGAGCTGCCCGGAGGTCCAGTCGTCGGTCAGTCTGCTCCATGGTGGTTGTTGTCACTTCAGGGATGGCGGGCTCTCCCTGGAGGTGAGTCCGCGGGGAAGGATGGATTTCAGGGTGTACCACTGTTCCCTATGCCCGAACCACTATCTGATCAGTGCCACAGATTCAGTGCGGGAACCAAATTCTGAGCTATACTGCACGAAGTAGCATCCCGAGGAAAGCTCCCCGGGAACGGACCACTGCACCGTACTGCTCCCGGCGGGGAACTCACCCTGGGCAACGGTGGAGACAAGCCTGCCCCGGAGGTCGTACACCCTTACGGAAGCATTGCTCTGCCCGGGAAGGGTAAAGCTCACCGACAGGAATGAACTGCAGGGGTTGGGGGAAAGCTCCAGGGACAATGAGGAGGGATCTTCACCGATACCAAGCTCAGGGGCGTACTTGATCAGGAATCCCTGGTTGCCCGAACCGGATGTCCAGGCATGTCCCGTAGCCACATAACCACCCTGGGATAACTGAATGGCTGATGTGAGAGCTTTGCAGGATGAATCATAGATGAAGTCGTGCCACAGATCTTCCCCGTGTGAGTCGAATCTGGCTATCACACCGCATACGCCCCTGGAGTCAGGTTCACCCCTTATGTCGCCGCTGTAGAGTATTCCCCCATCCATGGTTGTGCTTACAGAGGAACTGTAGGGCTGGTTTCCCCCCGGCGGCCAGAACCACCATTCAGGTTCACCGGTATACGAGGTATGCACGATCGTGGGCCAGTAGTAGTTCATCAGCAGCAACCCGCCGTCTGAGGCCTCACACATCGACTTCATACCTTGAATAACATACCCCGGCCAGTCTGGGAAGTCAGTTTCCCAGAGAAGGTTCCCATCCATGTCATATCTGAGCAGATGAGGTCCGCCTGGCGTTGAAGGTGTGTTCCCTTGAGCGAATACTGTGAGTCCGTCATCAAGGTAGAGGATATCTACAGCTGTAGCCGAGCTGGTATATCCCCACTCCCTGGTCCAGAGAGTGTCTCCCTGGGAGTCAGTGCGGAGGATCCAGGCGATATCCATGCCTTCAAGGGGGTCCTTTCTGCCGCAGACGGCAAAACCGCCGTCCGGCAAAAGAACCAGCTCGTTGCCCCACCCCTGGTACCATCGGGCAGCACAAAGAGCCTGGACCAGAGTGCATCTCCCTCCGGGGAAACCTTGTAAAGGGAAAGCGACGTTTGAGAACTGGTACCGTCGGGAATACCATGGCCAAGGCTGATGAAATCCCCTTCTTCGTTTTGTATGACCGAATAGCTGATTAGATTGCTTGGATAAACGGAGGCTTCCCAAAGAAACTCTCCATCTGATGAGTAAAGAAAAAGGGTTCTAGCATAGTTAGACCATCTTCTTCCAGCAACGATCAGGTCACCTGTGGATGTTTCGGCAACATCATAGAAAGCGGAGCCATAAAGCACTATCCACTCAATGTCAGGCGGATCCATCGCGAAGCCTGTCGAAACAGGAAGAACGAGCAGTATGAGCAATCTATTCATGATCAGTCCTCTATTCAGTCAGTTTGACCCATCCTATCCTGATGTCCACAGGCTGAGGAACAGCAGGCGGGTTCGGCTTTCCGGTCCTGAAGCTGAGCCATAGCTCCACCGCATCCGCATCACTCCAGTTCAAACCGCTCACGGAACTGAGGTCAAGGGGACCGTACTCTCTCCACTCGGTGTTCCCGTTCCGGATGGCTCCGATCTCGGG
>LQAJ01000099.1_pt1 | contig 56895 bp, 64 predicted proteins | sample 1535811 | NCBI WGS metagenome assembly LQAJ01 (sample SAMN04331587, study PRJNA305678) | bioreactor metagenome | isolation source: bioreactor_6 inoculated with Wadden Sea sediment 2nd replicate of a... | place: Germany: Wadden Sea, Janssand Flat
ATCATAAAAGCCACGAAACTGGTGTGAAGCATCAGTTTTGTGGGCTTTTTATTTAAAGTCTTATAGATTTCCGACCAAGAACCAATTATAGAAAAAACTGTCTAGAGCGACTTTTCCATTAAATAAGCCTTACCAAAATTTTCATCATCTTCAAGAGCCAGATGCTGGTATCCCATTTTTTCATAAAATATCTTTGCTGTTAAGCTGGCACTTAGATGTAGTTTTTTAATCCCAGATACTTTTGCATATTTTTCCGCTACCATGAGAAGTTTTTTCCCATAGCCCCCTTTTTGTACTGTGGCATCCACAAAAAGAGCCTGAATTTCGGTATCCTTTAAAGCTATGGTTCCTATTAATTTATCCCCCTTATAAGGCTTTACAATCCATGTGGTTTTATCTTCAAACTTGTCTTCAATTGACTTTATAGAATAGTAAGAACACATGAAATCGATGACCTTGTCAGGATAATCCTCGCTATTAGATTGGCGCAAGACTGATTGTATCAAACTTTCTATTTGCGGTATATCACTCAAGCTTGCTCGCTTTATATAGGTGTCGTCTTTTCTAATCGCAAACACATCCATCAAACCATTTGGGGAATATGTGTCCTCAATGGTCTGAACAAAGTCAAACCCTATCTCACTGAGAAAGTCTATTGATGCTTGATTGTAATGACTTGTATAAGCCTCAACCCAGTCTAAGTCTATGATATTAAATGCAAACTCCAACACAGCCTGCAGGGCTTCTTTCATATAGCCTTTGCGTCTATGTTTTGGAAATGTTCCATACCCGAGTTCAGCCTTTTTTTCCGTCTCGTTGTAGTTCCATACTGAGACAGTTCCAATAATGTTCTTTGAGGATTTTTCAACAATTCCCCAAATCATCCATCGCCCTTGTTCAACCCCTTTGTTCATCCGCTGGATGTATGAAGCGGCCTCACTTATTTCTTTATATACAGGCATGTCTACATGTACAAAATTCTCTTTGTTTGACTGGTAATCAAACAGTGCTTGTGCATCATCCTCGTTTAATTTTCTAAGATATAACCTTGCTGTTTCAATCTGTGGAAATTCATCAAATTTTGTTTTCATAAATACGCCCCCTCTCTCTAATCATATCATGTAAGAGCGTCAAAACACATAAAAATAAGGGGTGTTCTATGAACAACCCCTCACCTGTATTCCGTTTCAATTAAAGCCTATTTTTTAAGCTTATTTTGTCTCGTTTGCTTGTGCTTTTTCAGATGGCTTTTTAAAACCAAGATGCTTCATGATCTTTGATGCTCTTTCCTTTGTGTCACCAGAAGCCACTGTGTATGTGATGTTTTCAGACTCAAGGAATGTAAGAATGGCCTTGTCTACAGCTTTTGCCAACTCTTCATCTTGCCATCTAACACCGTCTTGCTCATAGCCAAACTCTCTTGGCAGATAAATGATTTCATCGTAGCGCGCAATATCTTCAAGGGCTAGAATATACAGATCCTTAAGGATCTCGATTTCTTTTTGCGTACGCTTTCTGTCCCCTAGCATAAACCTACCATAAATATAGGGTACAAATGTTGCATAGTCCGTAAGGGCATAGTCGAACTCACTTAACTTGTCTTCAAGTCTCTTTTGACCCAGATAAATGCCATACTGTTCAGAGATAGATTCAATCATACCCTTGTCTCTCAAATAGTCTGTTGAATACTCAAAGGCATAACCAACATTCAATCCCATAATTTTCATGTCTACATAAAGTTGCTGGATCAGAGTCGTTTTACCGCATCGTGGTCCACCAAGCACTGCAATACGAGTTGTCATTGTTTTCACTCCATCATTATATATTTTCAAATGTCTTCATAATACTTATGCATAAATTTTACACGATTCATACAATATCATTTAAAAGGATTTAAAAAACAATGTCGCATTCATTATTTTATACTGTCCCTATATGAAATACAGGGGGAAATCTTTTTATATGGCATTGTACGAACACAGGTGCTGAAGACCTTTTATCGACAAAGTTTAGTATAATATTCTCAAACAAAAATTGCAATAAAAAAGCCCGATTAAATTTAATCGGACTTATAACGTTCGTGATAATCCGAACATTCCACTAAGTTATCCACATTTTCTATCCACAATACCTGTCTAGATTTTTTATTGGTAGCTTATCGACAATTTCTTCAATAATGGCCTTGGTCATCTCATTGGTTGAAAGAGCATGGGTCTTATCGGTGACGATATCTATGGTTCCTAGACCCTTATCAAGAACGGCTGCCACTGCTTGTTCAATGTCATTTGCCATTTTGTCTTCTTGTCCTGTAAAGCGAAGGAGCATGGCTAATGAAAGTATGGCTGCTAGGGGATTGGCCTTGCCCTGTCCTGCAATTTCTGGTGCTGATCCATGCACAGGTTCATATAACCCAATTCGATCTGCCCCAAGGCTGGCTGATGGTAGGAGTCCAATTGATCCTGTAATGGCCCCTGCCTCATCTGACAAAATATCACCAAACATATTTGCTGTAAGAATCACGTCAAATTGAGATGGGTTGATAATCAGCTGCATGGCTGCGTTATCGACATACATATGGTTGACTGTAACCTCAGGATAGTCCTTTGCCATCTGGTCTACCACCTGACGCCACATTCTTGAGCTTCTAAGGACATTGGCCTTGTCAACACTTGTTAGTATCCCCCTTCGTGCCTTTGCCGCTTCAAAGGCTATGGTGGCCACACGTTCAACTTCCTGGTGTGAATATGCTTTTTCATCAAAAGCCATTTTCACACCCGCTCTCATCTTCTCCCCTTTGTCACCAAAATAAATACCGCCAGTCAACTCTCGTACGATATGAATGTCGATCCCCTCGCTGACTATATCTTGCTTGAGAGGGGATGCACCACTTAAGGCTCCATATATTTTAGCCGGACGTATATTGGCGAATGTCTGAAGTTCTTTTCTAAGCTGAAGAAGCCCGGTTTCAGGTCTTATTTCTGGTGCCACATGATCCCATTTCGGTCCGCCAACAGCACCGAGCAGTACCGCATCACACGACTGGCAAAGTTGGGTGGTCTCTGTTGGCAAAGGGACACCTGACTTGTCAATCGCCACGCCACCAATATCACCATACTTAAATGCTATAGACTTTTTATACTTATTCGAAACAGCTTGAGCCACACTAACAGCCGCTCGAGTCACCTCTGGTCCAATACCGTCACCCGGTAATACTGCAATCTGCATATTTATATCCCCCTTGCCTTCAACCGATTCAATAAGCCGCCTTTTTCAACCATGTCCACCATAAACGTCGGAAGAGGTTGAGCCTCATATTTTTTTCCAGTCGTCAGGTTTTCTATCTTTCCCGCCTTGATATCGACTTTAATGCTCTGACCGGCCTCTGATTCCTCTACAGCTTGTGGACAAATCATTATTGGCATACCGATATTAAATGCATTTCTGAAAAATATCCTTGCAAACGATTTAGCGATAACACAGGCCACACCAGCTGTTTTTATAGCTAGGGGCGCATGTTCTCTGGATGAACCACAACCGAAGTTTTCACCCGCAAGTATCACATCGCCCTGTTCAACAGCTTGAGCAAAAGAAGCGTCAATGTCTTCCATACAGTGCATGGCCAGCGCCTGTGCAGACGATGTGTTCAAATACCTTGCTGGTATAATTACATCTGTGTCAATGTGATCTCCATATTTAAAAACCTTGCCCATTATTTGACCTCCCTTGGATGTGTGATTTTACCTGTGGTTGCACTTGCCGCTGCCACAACCGGACTCGCCAAGTAGACTTCAGATTCTGGGTGACCCATCCTGCCAACAAAATTTCTATTTGTCGTGGCCACAGCCCGTTCCCCTTTAGCAAGGATACCCATATGCCCCCCTAGACATGGACCACAGGTTGGTGTGCTCACTACAGCCCCCGCCTCTATGAAGGTCTTAATATAGCCCTCTTCAATGGCCTGGAGGTAAATCTTTTGAGTGCCGGGAATGATGATTGTCCTGACGCCTTTTTTAACAGGGGCCTTCCTAAATATCTGTGCTGCTGCGCGCAAGTCTTCAATTCTACCATTGGTACAAGACCCTATAACCACCTGATCTATCTCAATATCTGGCATATCGTCAAAAGTTCTAGCGTTGGACGGTAAATGAGGAAAGGCGACCACAGGTTCTATCTTTGACAAGTCAACTGTAATGACCTCATCATAAACAGCATCAGAATCGGCTTTAACAATCTTTGATTCCCGTTTGCCACGCCCCTTGACATAGGCACAAGTGGTCTCATCCACATCAAATATACCGTTTTTCGCACCGGCTTCAATTGCCATATTGGCCATAGCAAAGCGGTCGTCCATACTTAAATGCTTTAAGCCTTCACCACAAAACTCCATGGACTTATACCGAGCACCGTCCACGCCTATTTTACCTATAATATGAAGTATAACGTCCTTACCACTCACATAGGCTTGCAAGCTGCCTACCAAGTCAAATTTGATGGCCTCTGGCACGCGAAACCAAGTTTTGCCTGAAGCCATGCCTGCCGCCATATCCGTTGATCCTACCCCTGTTGAAAAAGCGCCAAGGGCTCCATATGTACAGGTATGACTGTCAGCACCAATAACTGCATCTCCAGGGACAACCAGCCCCTGTTCTGGCAAAAGGCAATGTTCAATTCCCATCTGGCCCACTTCAAAATAGTTTTCAATTTTTTGATCTTTAACAAACGCTCTAACCATTTGACACTGCTGGGCAGTTTTAATATCTTTATTGGGTGTAAAATGGTCTGGTACAATTACAATTTTCTTCTGGTCATATACAGAAGTGAGTCCATGCTTATTCAGTTCATCTATCGCCACTGGTGTTGTTATATCATTGCCCAGTACAACATCCAGTTCAATCTCCACATATTGTCCTGCTTCAACCGATTTAAGCCCGGCTTTTTTCGCCAATATTTTCTGTGTCATAGTCATTCCCATTTGTAGACTCTCCCTTCTTTTTGCTGATCATTTGGTTTATGGCATCAATAAATGCTTCTATACTGGATTCCAAAATATCTGTGCTTAAACCTCGCCCTCTATATTTTTCGTTTTCCAGTTCAACCACTACAAAAGCCTCTCCCTGTGCGTCTTCCCCCTCTGTGACAGCATGAAGTTGATAGTCGATAAGCCTGGCCTCGAGACCGAGAATGCTTTCAATAGCCGAATAGGCCGCATCCACTGGTCCATCGCCCTTGGATGCTTCTTCCACCTGTTCCCCTTGTTTGATCACCCTAACAAGAGCTGTGGATGTCATACCTAACCCTTGACTGATCATAAACGAATCCAGTTTAATGTGATCTGGATCAGGTTCTCTATCTCCAATAATCAAGGCTTCAATATCTCTGTCATAAATGGTTTTTTTGGCATCAGCCAAGGCCTTGAATTTTTTGAATAAATCGTCGGTCTTGTCCTTGTCAAATTCATATCCGAGCGTTTGGAGTCTGTCTATGAAGGCATGTCTTCCTGAATGCTTTCCAAGGACCATTTTCGTTTCATTGAGACCCACTGACTCGGGTGTCATAATTTCATAGGTGGAGCGATTGGCCAACATACCGTGCTGATGTATGCCAGACTCATGGGCAAAGGCATTGGCCCCAACAATGGCCTTGTTAGGCTGTACATATACCCCTGTAATACTCGATAACAATTGACTGGACCTTGTGATCTCTTCCGTTTTGATCCCTGTCTCAACTCCAATTTGGTCCTTTCGAGTGTGAAGAGCCATGACAATTTCTTCAAGTGCTGCATTTCCAGCCCTTTCTCCTATGCCATTGACAGTACATTCAAGCTGGGTTACCCCCACATCCACGGCAGCCAGTGTGTTGGCAACCGCAAGCCCGAGATCGTTGTGGCAGTGCACTGACCACTCAGCCCTATGATCGTATTTCATTTGACTACGAATTTTCTTGATAAAGTCAGCAAATTCATTTGGCACAGCATAGCCCACTGTATCAGGAACATTTATAACAGTAGCTCCAGCCTGAATCACCGCATCAAATATTTTTGACAAGAACTCAGGATCACTTCGCGTCCCATCTTCGGCTGAAAACTCAATGTCAAAGCATTTTGACTTCGCAAATTTTACAGCTTCGACAGCTTGTCTGACAACGGCATCTGGGGCCATTTTCAACTTGTGTTCCATGTGAATGTCACTCGTTGCAATGAATGTGTGTATTCTTGGGTTTTGCGAGTGTCGAACAGCTTCATATGCCCTTTCAATATCATTTGGAAGGGCCCTTGCTAAACTGGCCACAGTGGTGTTTTTTTACGCTTTGCGCTATGGCTTTAACAGACTCAAAATCTCCCTCAGAGGCGATGGCAAATCCGGCTTCAATAACATCTACGCCCATTCGTTCCAGTTGCTTTGCCATTTGTATTTTCTCATTGAGTCTCATGCTACATCCCGGCGACTGCTCTCCATCTCTTAATGTTGTATCAAATATTTTTATTTGCTTTGTCATGTTTTATTTCTCCCTTCCTTGGCCTTGTGACAACGACCGGTATACAGTATTATATTTTGATTATTCTGACTATTGCTTTTGTAAGTTTCCCTGTAATGGTTATAAACAGCCAAGACGTCCGGACAGTCCCGCTATTTAGTGCTCCTTTTGACATTTCTTATAACTATGTCGCAATCCATCATACATGCTAAAAAATTGCATTAAAAAAACCTCGCCTTAATAATTATTAAGGACGAGGTTTCAAATTCCCGCGGTACCACCTTAAGTTACCTGTGCATTTACAGGTCTCTCAATACACTCCATCTAGAAAGTGCAGGCCGATAATGAGGCCAATCATACCCCTTACTTTTGTTTCGGGGGTCTGCTCAGGAATGAGTAGATTGATGCATGTTCGTCCGGTTCTCACCAACCACCGGCTCTCTGAACTCAACAATTGCAACGATCGCGTTCCGTCAAAGCTTTTCGTTTCTTATTTGTTTCGTGATGTTGAAAGTAATAATAGCAAAGTCTAGTCACACCGTCAACACTATTTATTAAAAAATATTAAAATTTTGAAATTAGAGAGTTTTTCTTGATATATACTAATTTTTTTTGTAATTCAAATTGTATCTCTTTTTGTACAATTTCTTATTGACGATTGTATTTTTATTCTGCTACAATGGGTGTTAAAATATTCGAAATTTAAAGAAAACAAGTATGATCATCATACGAAAGGAGGAAGTGATAACATGCAAGCTGCAAATTATATTGTAAAGGCTTTAGAAGACAGCGGCGTTGATACCATCTTTGGCTATCCTGGCGGTGCAGTTCTTCCCCTTTATGAGGCACTGAGAAAATCAAAGATTAAACACTACTTATCAAGTCATGAGCAATGCGCGACCCACAGTGCTAGCGGATATGCCCGAGCCACAGGAAAGACAGGTGTCTGTCTTGTCACATCGGGTCCAGGTGCAACCAATGCCATCACCGGCATTGCCACTGCATATGCTGACTCTATCCCCCTTGTTGTCATTTCCGGTCAAGTGCCAACTTACGCCATCGGCAAAGACGTTTTTTCAAGAAGCTGATATAATCGGAGCATCTGAACCCTTTACCAAGCACAACCACTTGGTTCAAGACGCAAATGAACTGCCTGAAGTGATTCGGCGTGCTTTTCACATCGCTGGAACAGGTCGGCCTGGACCCGTTCTTATTGATATTCCATCAGACATACAAAAGAACATGATTTCCAGCTCGGCCATGTCTCTTGGAGACCTTAACATCCCCGGTTATAAACCAGTCACATATGGCCATCCAAAACAGATCAAAAAGGCCTTACATGTGCTTCAAACAAGTCGCAAACCTCTTATAGTTGTTGGTGGCGGAATAATGCGAGCCGATGCCTGTGAAAGTCTTTTAAACTTTGTTGAAAAATCAGGTATACCCGTTGCCCATACAATGATGGGCAAAGGCGCTATAGCTGAAAACCACCCCTATGCTCTGGGTATGATTGGTGGCCATGGTCACTCCCGTGCCAGGAAGGCCATAGAGGAAGCGGATGCCATTATGATAATCGGTGCCAGAATCTCCAACAGAGCCGTCATAGGACTTGATTTAGAACACAAAGACAAGAGTCTCATTCATATTGATGTGGATCCCGCTGAAGTTGGTAAAAACCTCAACACCCATATTCCCGTTGTCGGTGATGCCACTAAAATTTTAAAAGAGATGACAAAACAGCTGGATCAGTCTAAAGCACTCAAGTGGTTCGACCAGATTGAACAGGTCACTTACTCAAAGCAGTACTCAAGTGAGGCTTTCACCCCCATAGAAATTATGGAAATACTGGATGAAAATATATCTGACAACGCCATCATCACAACGGATGTGGGCCAGCATCAAATATGGACAGCCAGACATCTTCCAGTTCGTGGCAGTCGACGTTTCTTCACGTCTGGCGGGCTTGGCACTATGGGATATGGTCTCCCCTGCGCCATAGGCGCAGCTGTTGCAAAAGGGCATAAGCGGCAAATTGTCTGTATAACAGGCGATGGCAGTATCCAGATGAACCTATCTGAACTGGGCGTTGCTAAAGGCACCAACCAGCCTATTCTTTTCATACTCTTAAACAACAGCCGACTTGGAATGGTTAGGGAGCTACAGGACAGGGCCTATGGAGCAGATTCGAATTTTGGTGTCCACCTCACTAACAATCCAGATTCACTTTGATTGCACAGGCATATAACTTAATTGCCCATAAAGTCACTAACACCAAAGATTTAAGAGCTGCAATTGATGCCTATAACAATAAACCAGAGGCCACTTTAATTGAATGTGTCCTTGAACCGAATCTAAATACAATCTGGGGGTGAGCAAGTGGGATTTGAAAATAAAAAAAGATACTTATCTGTGCTTGTAGAAAATCATTCTGGTGTTCTTTCCAGAATTGCAGGTCTTTTTTAGCCGACGTGGTTACAATATTGATAGCCTTTCGGTTGGCACAACAGAGTCACCAAACATCTCACGCATGACTATTGGTGTCACTTGTGACGATAAACTTCTGGAGCAGATTATGAAACAACTTCATAAACTCATACCTGTTTTAAAGGTCAATGAACTCTGTCAAAACTCAGCAATGATGCAGGAACTCGCCCTTATTAAAGTTCGATCCTCTGTTAAAGAACGACGACAGGTTATGGACCTTGCAGAAATATTCAAGGGACAAATTGTTGATGTTTCAGACACCAGTCTTACACTGTCCATTTTAGGCACCCATGATAAAATCGACGCAGCCATTCATCAACTTCAAACCTACGGCATTAAAGAAATGATACGTACTGGAACAACTGGCCTCCAGCGAGGCTGACGCTTTCAAAATTAAAAATCCGCTTCATGACCTATGGCACTTGGTCACGAAACGGATTTTTTACATTCTATTTTATTTCAAAGGCACTTTGCATATTATCAAGGTCTTTTGGCTCTTCAAGAACTGAAACAGCGTCAACCCTTGCAAAGGCAGGTCCAGCCTTTAGAGCCTCTACAAAGATTTCTAGGACGTCCTCTTGCCCTGAAACCATAATTTCAACACGTCCATCCGCCAAATTCCGCACCCATCCTTTTACACCAAGCGACTGGGCTTTTTGAAAGGTAAAATAACGATACCCGACACCCTGAACCCGTCCCTTTACAGTAATGTGATATGTTTTCATATACTAGACCTCCTTGTCATAAAGAAAGCAAACAAATCATTTCCATACAGATACCCTAGATAAACCTCAATCAAGCTAAGACCTATCTAGGGTATAATATTCGACCATATAGCTTTATGAACACTGCCATAAAAGTCGACTATAAGAATTACACATGGAATTTTTTCATGACTTCATCAAGTGATTCTACAGATTGGATGCTGTCATCAATAATTTCTTTAACCTCTTGACTCCTGATCATGACATCTTTTGACATGTCCAGTATTCTGTCCACACCTTCAGCCCCCTGCTTGGATGCTGTGGCAACACTCTGAATGTTATCCGAAATATTTTCCATTGAACCAGAAAGTTCTTCAGAAATTGCGCTTAACTCTGTCATAATCTCATTGAATGTGTCTGCATCTTGATTGTATTGGTCTCCAATATCATTCAGTTTTTCATAGTCCACTAAAACTTGATTTTCCATGAATGACAGTATTTCTTCTGAATCCTCGATCAATGTTTTGACAGCTAATTTTACACTGTCCACGGTGTCCTGAATATTTGATACCATGTCCTTTGATTGTTCTGCTAAACTGCCTACTTCATTGGCAACAACAGCAAATCCCCGACCTGCTTCCCCAGCTCTAGCTGCCTCAATAGATGCATTCAATGCAAGCAAATTTGTCTGCTCAGTGATGCTCAAAATCGAACTCAAAAGCTCATCAATTTTTTTGTACCGTATTGGCATGTTCAATGGCCTTTTCTAGGCGATCTTTCATTTCTGAGTATATACCAGCCACTTTTTGACTGGACTGATTGGCATCATCTTTGAGTTCAGTGGCTCTAGTGTTAACATCCGAAGCTCGCATAGCTCCTTCAGTGGCCTTATCTGCAACCTGTTCAATAGCTTGTCGAATTTCTTGAACCGTTTCATTAACATTTTCAGCAGCACGGCTTGTTTGCATGATAACTTGGGCAATTTCCTCTGATGACAAAACGGTCTTGTCAGTGCTTTGACTCAGTCTTACCATATCTTGATCCATGTCTTCTGCACCCTTGCTTAATCGACCTGAGATTGTCTTCATGTTGTCAAGAAGACCGCGAAGACCTGAAGACACCTCGTTAAAGGCATTTGCAATTTCACCGAGTTCGTCTTTTTGATCCACATCAATGGAATTTCTAAAGTCTAAGTTTTGATACTCGTTGGTACGACTCATAATGCTTTTAAGGGTTTTATTAAGTGGTGCAACAATTAAAAAGACCAGTCCCACAGAGACCAAAATGATGATACAGGATATTATAATCACTTGAGTATAAATTGATTTTTGAAGGGCCTTGAGGTCATCAATATAAATACCAGTTCCTATAATAAGCCCCCATTCATCAAAGCCTTTTACATAGGACATTTTAGGTTGTGGATCATCCGAACCTGGTTTGGGCCACCAGTATTCCACCGTGCCTTCACCATTTTGACTCACCACATCATTCATTTCCTTAAAAAATGGCTTCCCCTTCTCATCAACCATACCCAACAGATTCTCTCCTATCAAGTTATCTGCCACAGGGTGCATTTTCATAATGCCATCGTAACCATGAATCCAGTAGTACTCCACTTCGTTGTAGCGCGTATTTTTAACAGCCTCATAAATGAGGTTTAGTGCTTGCTCTTCCGACATTTCACCCGCTTGAACACGGGCATAGTAGCTCTCCATTTGCGTATATGGAACGTCTACTAAATCACTAAGTTTTGAGACTGTCCGCTCCTCGATGATGCTGTTAATTGTTGGAATGATATAAGCCATAATTAGAATAGTAAAAACTGAGATAATGAATAGTGCCAAAAGGAGTATTTTGTTTCTGAGTTTAAGATTCTTTAAGTTCATTTTGCCCTCCTCATCTTGCCTTATTTTATTTTCATAATTTACTATTCTTTGTATACCCTGCTTACAACTTATTACACTTCCCTTGTTTTTAACGTATCAGCTCTGTACTGTCCAACGATTTTGAAGTCTGCTGTCATCCTTCTAAGTTTCTTCATCAGGAATGTTGTTTGAAGGTCCTCAAGTCGTCCTTCTATATCAAGAAAAAAATCTATAAGCCCAGTTCTCATTACGAATAGGCCGTGATTCAATATGCGCAATATTATAGTCTCCGTCAGCAATAAGAGCTAATATTCCCGCCAGAGCCCCTGGCTCATGTTTCAGTATAAAGCTTAGAGAAATTTTATCTGACTCTGGTTCAATATCAGCCCAGTCAGATAGTACCAAGAACCGGGTGGCATTGCCCTTTATATCGTGTATGCTTTCTTCCAAAACATTCAGACCGTATATTTTTGCAGCGTAGCGACTGCCTATTGCAGCCTGTCTGTCACATTTCTTTCGGTGGACAATTTCTGCACCATTTGCTGTAGTAGCCGTCACAACATGCTCCACCTCAGGTCTACTTTTTAGGGATTCATAACACTGTTTAAACGCTTGAGGATGGGAATAAATGCACTGAATGCCATCTCTTTCGGCCTCAGGCAAGCCCAGCAAATGATGCTCAATAAGAAGCTTCTTCTCCCCTGTGATCATAAGGTCATATTTTTGAATGAGATCAAAGACTTCTCCAATAGACCCTGTTGATGAATTTTCGATGGGCAGTACAGCGTGCTCAACCTCTTTGTTTTTTAAGGCCTGACAGACCTCTTCAAAAGAACCAAGACCTATTCCATCGTATTTTGATGAAAAAAGCGCGACCTGCTTCATCGCTGAAAGTGCCTTCGATTCCTGGGTATCCAATTCTTTTCATATCCGTATCCTCACTCCTTGTATAAGAAGGTTACATTAACCATTCCCTTTAAACTTGTATTTGGGTTTAATTCTTTTTATACATCCTAGTTTTTAGCGATTCTATTGGTCTGCATCCTTCGACTTACATCTAAGATACGCTCATATACCGATTCTATTACACCATTATCAGCATGCTTAGAAATTGATTTCAATTTTTCTAATAGCTCTTCTTCACGCTTCTCATCCAAAACATCCATACCATTTTCTTCTTTAATTTTCGCTATCTCTTCTATGACTTCAAATCGCCTTTCCAGGCATTTAACAATAGAAGTGTCTATGGCTGTGATTTCGTTTCTTAACGACACCAAGGGGTCACTGAAAACATTCACTTGTCCACCCAAAGCCTTCACATCTTCAAAAAAGTCTGGATATGATTTTTTTACCGCTTCAGCACCCTTTATGCGCACACCATTAAATGTCTTGATTCCAGCCACGGTAAGTGCCATGACAATACGGTGATCATTCCAACCGTCAACCTTTGCTCCCATTAAGGAAGGCACACCATTTATAACCATACCATCTTGTCTTTCTTCTATATGCGCTCCCATTTTTTTGAGTTCGCTGGTCATGGCTGCTAGTCTATCTGACTCTTTTATACGTAGTCTCTCGGCATTTATTATGGTGGTTGTTCCCTTTGATAAAGCACCTAAAACAGACACTATTGGACCTAGATCCGGACAGTCTTTCAAGTCGATGGTTGTTCCGTGAAGTTCACTAGGATGAACAAGGAGTTTGTTGTCCTGCCACTCAATCACGCCTCCCATATTTTTAACAATATCTATCATGGCCTTATCCCCTTGCTTAGAGTCTTTAGAAAGCCCTTTTATAACGAGGGGGGCTTGACCAAGAAGGCCGGCAGCTATGAAAAAGGCGGCTTGTGAGTAATCACCTTCAACCTCATATGCACAGGCTTTATAACTTTGTGACCCTTTTATGGTGTATCCAGTTTCTGTGCTTTTGACATGTATCCCAAAGGCCTGAAGAACGTCTAAGGTGAGATCCACATAGCTTGCAGATTCAAGTTCTCCCTCTACGATAATTTCTGAATCCCCTTCCAGTATTGGCAAGGCCATAAGGAGGCCCGTTATAAACTGTGAACTGATGTTGCCCGGAATCCTAAACTGTCCACTTTTGAGCTGTCCATCCACTTGGAGTGGCAATTCCCCATTATAGTTATAATCAAGGCCTATTTTTTCAAATATTTCAATGTAGGGTGTTATGGGCCGTTCTACGAGACGACCTTTTCCTTCGAAAGCCTTTTGTCCTTTTGAGGCAAGGGCCACAGGGATCATAAACCTTAAAGTTGAGCCTGACTCTCTTGCTTTGATGGTGGCTGAAGATGGCCACCGACCACCTAATCCTTCAACAATAACATCCAGTCCAGACTTAACCACTGTGCTTTTTAGCACTTGACTCTCAACACCAAGTGCCAAGAGACATTCTAACGTTGCTTCAATGTCATCTGCGTTTAGGGCACTCATTATATGGCTGCTTCCATTGGAAAGGCCCGCGGCTATAAGGGCGCGATGGCTCATACTCTTTGACGGTGGAATGGTTATTGTCCCTTTAAACGGCTTTGTGCCCGTTAATATCTCCATTGTTTTCTTCGCCTCCAAATAATCTTTTTTGTCTGGTTTGTTTTAGTAAATCAAATAAATCTTGTTCATCTTCTTTTTGAATAATGTCTATGAAGTCTTCAAGTCCCTTCTGAAATTGACTTAAGGATTTTAATAGTTCATTTTTATTGGATAGGAATATATCTGTCCACATAACCGGATCAGATCCTGCAATTCGTGTCGTGTCTTGGTATCCTCCACCCGTCTCACTTATATTAATATCCTCATGCAGCAGTTGAACCAGCAAGGATGCCGCAACATGGGGCACATGGCTCGAAACAGATACAATCCGGTCATGGTCTTCAACATCCACCTCTTTGACCACAGCACCTATCTTTTCAACGAGTTGCCTTACAGGCTTTATCCAATCTGCTTGATCGCTTGTCAGGTAAAAAACGTTATTATTGAACAAATATTCTGAACTATTTTCGCATCCGCATTTCTCACTGCCTGCCATTGGGTGGCCCCCAACGTATTTTGTGTTCTCAGGGAGTATTTTTTTTACCAAATGATTGGGATGACTTTTTACACTGCCAAGATCTGTTAGAAACGTGTTTTTCCAAACATCTTTCGGTATGGTCATCAGTATTTTTTCATAGGTTCTTACCGGTGTGGCCAAGACGAGTAGGTCTGATTTTCTCGCAATGTCTTCTAAATCTTTTGCCGGCTCATCGATGCATTTGTGAACCAGGGCATCTGATAAGACTCTTTCACTCACATCATAACCAATGACTTTTACATACTTTATATTGGCTTTAATGGCCTTTGCAAACGAACCGCCCATCAGACCGGTTCCAATGACGCCAATGGTCTTAAAGGGGGTGATAAAGTCGATTTCATCAAGCATTTTGCACCACCTCATGGATCTTTCTCAGTTCTTTTGCCAAGCTTTCAAACTCTTCTGGTCTTAAAGACTGTGGCCCATCACAGAGGGCATTTTCAGGATCGTTATGCACTTCTATCATGAGGCCATCTGCGCCTGCAGCCACTGCTGCTTTTGCCATAGCCGGTACCATCTCCTTACGTCCAGTTGCATGACTTGGGTCAATGATTACTGGCAAGTGGCTTAGGGTTTTTACAGCCACTATAGCTGAAAGGTCTAGTGTGTTTCTTGTGTAGTTCTCAAAGGTACGAATGCCTCTTTCGCACAGGATAACTTGGTCGTTGCCTTCTGCCATAATGTATTCAGCAGCATTTAACCATTCATCTATGGTTGCTGATAAACCTCTTTTGAGTAGGATGGGTTTATTTGATTGACCCGCTCTCTTGAGCAGGTGGAAATTTTGCATATTTCTTGCACCAATCTGCAAAATGTCAGCCGTTCTTTCAACTTCATCGAAATCCTCAGTGCTCATAATTTCTGTGATCACAGGAATGTCGTTGTGGACGCCTGCTTTTTTTAAGATTCGAAGACCATCGCCCCCCATGCCTTGAAAACTGTATGGAGATGTTCTAGGCTTGAAGGCTCCGCCTCTGAGGACTTGTCCGCCCGCTTCTTTTATAGATTTTGCCACTGTCATAACCTGGTCTGCGGATTCCACACTACAGGGACCACCAATTAGGGTTAATGTTCCCCCACCGATTTTATGACCTCGAATTTCTATTACTGTATCTTCGTTTTTACACGCTCTGCTTGTCAGTGGGTGTACTGGTTGAATATCTATTGCCATCTTATTGTCCTCCTCATTTGGACTGCACTTTGCTCTTATCTCATTTCACTTTTAAAATTCACTCTTAATTATGTTTTAAACTTAAGACCTAAACTTATCTCTTTTTTTGTATTTAGTGGGTTTTTCTGCAAATTGGCTATAAAAAAAAGGAGTTCCCAATAGGACTCCTCTGCGCGCTTGTTTATAGCTTTTAACAGACTAACTCAGTTCTCCAGTTGGATTTATATGTGCCCATGATTTTTTTGTATGCGAAATAGCCAGCGCTGTAAAAATAAAAGCCCCAGATAAAGAAATAAAAATATTCAAATGTCGCATTTAATAAATCACGAGTTAACATAGAAATCACCGTTTTCCTGAAATTCAACTTTTTTAACAAATATTTTTCCTGCACAAACTCCATATGTTCGTGTTGTTATTACGGATTATACTCAAGAAATGAATATGATGTCAACGTATTTTTTGAAAAAAGTTTAATAATTATAATAGTCAGTGTATATTTTAGCATCCTTCAAAACTTTTAATAATACAGATTTTCCAGCCTTCAAACTTGTTTTTCAAGGGGGTATCCCCTTTGCGTCCACTCGCCTCTGATACCGCCTTTAAGAGTGTATGCATCATATCCTGCCATGCGTAAGTCCGTGGCAATTTCTGCTGATGATATACCAACATAACACACCACAACTATTTTTTTATGTCTTGGAAACATACCGAGTCGGATTTTGTCTTCTACTTCGTCCCACTCTGAATGTACGGAATTCTTGATGTATGACTTTTGGTAGTCTTCCTTATTGCGAATGTCAAGAACAAGGGGTCTGTCTTCTCCTTTTAGCCATGAAGACAAGGTTGGTGCCTCTATGGTATATCCACTTATTTGTCCTGGATCAAAACTATATTTTGTAAGATGTTCTTCCATTGGCGCCTCCTTACCTATGTCCACTCTGTACAAATCTCAGTTTCAAACCACTGACTAATTTTGCAACAAAGTGTCTCACTAAAATTGATTTTTTCTGCTTTATACTTACCCATTTTCCATACCCACTTAACGAAAAAGACTGCCCCTCCCAGCTTGTGGCTATCCACAAGCTGAAAGGCACAGCCTCATTGTTTTTCTATTCACTTACATTAACAGATCGAACAAGTCTAACATAGTTTTCAATACGAACCACATCGCCTTGCGGTCCCCTGCCTGTTGGAAACATTTCAGCACGACCTGTTTTTAAGTCACTTCTTTGTGCACCTGCGCCGTGAACATCTAATAGTTTTATCTGTCCACTCTTACGATCTTCCATATAGCCAAGGGCTTCTCCAAAGGCTACATATACAGCCGATAGACCGCCACGTGTGCTGGATATGTGCGTCGTGCTTGACCAGTAAAATGGATAATTCACTCCACTGGACTCATCTTCTATTATAGAAATGTTAAAGATCGGATCTATTGCAGCGAAGTCTGTAGCATGTGGTGATCTTGAATAATCAACAATTGACTGAAGTTCTTTTGCATTAGGGAGTCTCCAGTCATCATACCCGGCATAATTAGAACTGTTTGCATAAGTCAAGGCTGTTTCCCAGTCCATACCTTCCCCGCTATCTGTTTTTATCCACATTAGCCCGCTGGCTCGATCTGTGATCGTTCCGTCTCCGTTGTCATAATAATCATTTTGACCATAGGATGTATTCCCTCGAACATAAAGGGCATAAAACTTTTTATCTTCACCTTTTTTCATATCATAGACTGGATACCCCTTGATACGTCCATCAGCAAAGTTCACGCCGAAAACTGTCTCATTTCCAAACATTGTGGTTGATGTGTACTTTGTCCTCGAAATGAACTGTGAGTCAATAATCCGTTCTCCTGTCTCAGTATCACCATAAGAAAAATCAAAGTAATCTGTATCTATAAATGGCTCTAATGACGTCTCATTTGTTGAAGTGACTTCAGGGTCAATGCCTGAAAAATCAATAAGGGAGTAAAGCTCCTTAATGGTTGCCAGCCTCCAGTCGCTATAACCACCTAAACTCAGGCTATCTGCATTCTTTAAAGCCTCTTGATAACTTACTTTTTCCCCCGGACTCTTTGACCACATGAGTCCAGTCACCTCATCTGTGATAGTACCATCACCATTGTCAGTGTAATTGGGCTGGTAGCCTAAATAATTTGCATCTTGTCCATAAGAGCTTTGGAATGGCAAGGGGTCAATAGACTGGCCTCTGGTACCAAATGCTAGATTCTGATTGGTATCGACAACAGGATAAGTCAAATCACCGATGTCATTAACAGTCGTTGTAATCGTCCGGGTCACAGGCACTTCATTCACTTTTATAACATGATTTTGCTTCGTGTAAAGGCTGTTTACCTTGTTGGCACCATGCGTAAAACCTTCTTGTCTTGGTCCCATTACATTATGACCATTTGCATAGCCCAAATGGCTAGCAATAGCAGCAACAAATAAGAGTATAACTATTGTTCTTGGGCCCATTTTTATTGTTTTTTTACCATTTCACTCACCTTCCTCAATTTTATTCCCACTGTTAAGGACCTTGTGGTTATAATAACTCGGACATGTGAGAGAAATGTGTGGAATTTTTATAAATCCCATATGAATGTCTCATGCTTAATGACTACGATTAGTCATCGTAATCATTATCGTAGTCATCATCGTAGTCATCATCGTAATCATCATCATAGTCATCATCGTAATCATCATCATAGTCATCATCGTAGTCATCATCGTAGTCATCATCGTAATCATCATCATAGTCATCATCGTAGTCATCATCGTAGTCATCATCATAGTCATCATCATAGTCATCATCGTATTCATTATCGTATTCATTATCGTATTCATCATTGTCTAACAGATCTTCATAGTTGTAGTCCACACCATACTTATCTTGAAGCTGGCCTTCAATATCGTTGAGTTTCAAAAGCAATTCATTTATCCGCCCTGTCAGTTCGTTTTCTAAGCCCATGAAATCTTCGTCATACTCATCTTCAAACGCTTCAATATCTTCAAGTTCATCATAAAGTTCATCAAGTCTTTCCATAATTGCATCAAGAGCATCTTCATCTAGGGCGGTGGTTGTTAGCATCTCACCAAGTTCTACAACTTCACTTAAAATAGCTTCCTTGTCTTCTTGTAATTCTGTCTCTAGCTCAACTATATGTTCTTTCATGGTCATTTCAAGCTTGTCAATTGATTGCTTAAGCACCTCACTATCTATATCATTATCTAATAGCAATATAAAGGCATTCCTGACATCTGCCGATAACACGCGGGCAGTTTCTTTATAGTCATCTTTAATCTCCATGTAATAATCGATTGCATTTAAAATAATTTCTTCATATTCTTGTGTCTGATCAACCGCTTGCATCATATATGTGTCTGAGTATACTGGGATTCCCAAAAAATAATGGCCACTGCAAGTGCCACCGATAAGATCTTTTTCATTTTTTCCATCCTCTCTCACTTTTATTGACTAAAAAATTGATTATCCTCGATAAGGCCTATGACTTAATGAACTTCGAGTCTCATCTTTGTGGATATATACCCTGGTTTAGGGTAATAATCACTTATATAATAAATAAAAGAAGGGGGACTAGACATGAAAGAGTATATTTGCGACGTTTGTGGACATATCCATAAGGGAGATGGCCCACCAGATGTATGCCCTATGTGCTTTGCACTTAAAAGTCATTTTGTTGAAAAGACTGAAGAAAGCATGAAAGAACTCGCACATCTTCTTAATGACATTTAAAAAAGCGGGTGGTCTTGTGACCACCCACTTTTTTTATGCATCATAACTTACCATTGTCCATTTTTCTAATGTCTTGAAACCAAGTTTATGATATACCTTTCCAGCTTTCGGATTGTCATAAAACAAGCACAAGGTCTTGTCCTCATCAAGTAAATCCATGCATAGTTTTGAAAGACATCGGCTCATCTGGCCTTTGTTTCTGTGATCCTTAAGGGTTGCAACGCCCACCACCATAGCCGACATTGAGTTTTCAGCAGTGGTTTGAGCCACAGTTGTCATTTCTTCTTCATTGTCAAAGTAGTATACCCGACCAGTCTGTGTTTCAATTTTCTGCTTGATCCTATCTATTTCAACCACACTCGTACGAAACTCTTCTATTTGTTTAATCAAGTTATAAATGCGTTCAGCATCATTTACATTTGCAACTTTTACATCGTCTAGCCCCTCCTTTACGAGTTTATCCTTATCCGTTATTTCACAAAAGAATGTGCTTCTTCTTTTATGATTTGGAAGAATGTCATTGAATTTTTCAATTATAGACTCTTTGCCTGACATCATCACATGGCCTTCAGTCTCTTTTTCAGTCTTAATAACCATTTCCTTGAATGCAGACCAATCATAATCGCTGATTTTACTATATGGTATGAAATTTTCATAAAATCTTAAAAACACAGCCTGGATATCTCCATCTATGTTAAAATCAGCCCATATTTCTTGGAAATCTTTATCAAAACCAAAGCTTTCAATATCCCCAATAAAGAATAGGTTGATCGCTGGTTCCTCTCCTAAGTATTCAAGCACTTGCTCTTTATCATATTCATCTAGCTTTCTTATCATTGTTAGTCCCCCTCTATCTTATCTCTTAAACTGGTTCTATCTATTCCGATCAAGCCACTCAAGAAAACGTCACGATACTAATTTTTGATAGTATACCACTGTAATTCGGTGAAATCAATTTGATGATTCACTGAAGATTGATGGACAATTTGGGTATTATTAATTGACATTTAACACTGATTCCACTAAGCTCGGAGTATTCCCATTGTATAATACATATATGACCAAGGTGGGAACGCCATAAAACAAAACATTCGTACTTTGAGAACCCGTTTGTACATTTCGCAAAATAAGGTAGGTGCACTTTGAATAAATTAATATATAAAACAATTAAGATGAGTTTGGGATTTACAGCAGCTGTTTTATTAGCAAGCCTCTTTAAACTCGATTTTCCTGTATCGGCAGGTATTATAACTATTTTAAATATGCTCGAATCGAAAAAAGAGTCCGCTCGGGTGGCTTGGCGCAGACTTTACTCCACAGCAGCTGGCCTAATTCTTGCTGTTATTGTCTTCTCAGTGTTTGGCTACAAAACCTTAAACCTGGGCATCTTTTTACTAATCATTATTCCGGTGGCGGATCGGCTGAATGCCAGAGAGGGCATTGTTGTAAACATTGTCCTTGCCTCACACCTCTTGACATATCACTCTATATCCATATACATTCTTCTAAATGAATTTGCACTTGTGGTCCTCGGAGCAATCACTGCCCTAGTGCTCAATTTACACATGCCTGATAAAGAAAGCCACTTAATAGACATGCAAGCTGAAGTGGAAAAAAAGAATGCGGGCTCTCTTATGGACCATGAGTTTAAACATCAGAAACCTTTGTACCATTCATGACGAAGAACCGTCCATGAAGGATCTTGAAAATTACATTAAAGATGCCAAAAGACAGTCTTATATCTATATGAACAACTACTTTTTAACTGACAATAGGTATTACCTTGAATACTTTCAAATGAGACAAGACCAGCTCTATAGAATAATGTATATGCGAGAACATCTGGATATGGTTTTTGTTAACCAAGGTGAGGCCATGATATTGAGTAAATTCACAGGTCGACTGGCCTATGAGTATGATGAAGGCAATGACGGCCTGACACTTCTTGCTCGCCTAAAGGATATACGTGAAGATTTTCGGGACACAGAACTACCAAAGTCTAGAATAGAATTTGAAAACCGTGCAGCACTGATTCAGTATCTTAATGATTTAAATGAGTTCATTGCCATTAAAGTCCGTTTTTCTGAAAAATATGGTGATCAAATGCCATCAAGTTAAAACAAACCCCTAATTCCAGACTGGATTAGGGGTTTGTTTCACACAAATTACAATTTAAGTTAATTGCTGTATTTTTATATTTGTTTTTGTTATCATGCTTCGCAGGAGCGTGATTTTCATGATTTCATACATAGGACTATTACTACCAACCATAATTTTTTTAAAGGCTATATACAACTATATGACAGTATATAAACTCATGTCTGACAAAGGCGACCTGCTGTATAAATTCGAGGAAGAAAACAAAAATAAATGGTGGGGACTAATATTCACCTTTACAATGTTTAGTATAATAGCATATTTTATAGTATCTAAACTAGATTTTAATAGTTTTTATATTTATGAAAAATATTATACATCCCCATTTCAAGTGCTTAATTTCGATTACACTTTTTCACTTGAAAGACAACTCCTTAGATCTAATTCAGTAGATCTAGATTCTTTTCGAAGTTTTAATGACTTCACTGAGGAAATTCCAACACTGTTAGCCCTTGTCTTAACAGGACTGTCTGAACTTATTTTTAAGTTTTATAAGGATGGCATATACACCAATGGTATTGTTGTGACCAAACAATTCCATAGTTTTAATGTGGTACGATCCTATGAGTTTATTGAGCAAAAATGACAAGACAAATCTAAAACTTGTACTGAATCAAACAGGCATGTTCTCAAATGATTATAAGGAAGTTGAAATCCTAATAAATAATGACGAAATCAGTGAGATCAAGACATATCTGCGCCATGAAGTTCAAGCTTTTTCAAAGGTAGAGGAGTCTGCCAACGCCAGTTAGTCGAACTAGATTATTATTATGCCGAACACTTACATAGCTCATACCATTTATAGACCTTGAAACATACCCCCACTTTGTGAGATGAATTATAAATGGTTTAGAGCAATTTGTCCTTTATACCTTGTGTTTTGTGAGAAAATCAAAATTCATCACATATGATCGTGCAAGTCGGTTTAAAAAAGGGTGACACATAAATACCGTTCAGGAATATAGTCTACTGACTAAACATTCTTGAACGGTATTGTATTTTCTATTACTCAGGAAGTGTCGTCTTCCATTCTTTAAAAATTAATTTTCTTGTATTATTCACAATGACAGGGTCACTTTTTGCAAGACGCTCTGCTTCTTCAAAAGTTTTCATTTTGTAAATCACGAGACCTCCAGAATGGTCCATAAATGGGCCTTTTGCAAAAATATTTCCTTTTTTTTATATTCTCATTAAGGAAATCAATATGTACATCTAAGATGTCTTTGTCCTTGTCTTTATCGATCATTTCAAATAACGCCACAAAATACGGCATGGTATCTCTCCTCTCTATACTCCGACGACATTTTAAGTGAATTATATGTCATATTTTGTCGAATTTCTATGTATAAGTACACAAATCTTTAAAATATCCGTTTGAGTTAATTTTTTATTTAATTTCTTTATATTTCCTATTCCAATTTCTGTAGAATTTGATATAATCATTTTGGCAATCTCTTATATTTGTAAACAAATTATGAAGGAGTTATAGATGAATTTATTGGCTCAACCCTTTCGTCAATTTAAGTTAATAATTATATTTGCAACCGCTTTGGCTGCGATTTACGTATTTTTTACGAATTTAGTGCTCTTACAGCCCTTACTTTTATTCTCGACACTTATGGTCTGTTTCGTCAACATTATTGAAATTTATGTAGAGAAGAATGCATCTAAGTTTATGTACATACTCCACCTAGTTGCAGCAATATTATCAGGATGGGGACTTTGGCTATCTATTCAGATTCTACAAAACAGTGCCAGAATTATTGAGTATCGTCATATTATTCATTAAGCATACATTAAAACTGCCTGGTTTAAACCAAGCAGTTTTTTTATGCTTATTTAATTGGTAGTAGAACAAACAATCAATATCTCCCCACTCAGGGTATTAACATACTTACTATTTAACATCAAGGTGAAGATATTCTGTTGGTTCTGTAAAAGATCCAACATAACGGTCAACAATCTTCATAGTATTTGGTTGATCTCTCGTCCACGCTTCCTTTTATATTCCATTTTCTATTTAAAAATAACAAAGGTATAAAATTAACCAACTGCAATTTCTTATATAGGCTTTCATTTAACGTAAACACGCCTATTTTTTTCTTTCAATTTCGAATATCCCCAATTTTTGTATGGTTTGAATAGCATCATAAAACACCTATTTAGTATTATCCATTTCCAAGTTTGGATGAACACAATGACATGATTAGTGCTTTGTCAAACGTCTTGACCATGAATACTTCATCCAATTCTTTTCAAAAAAATAAAGATGCATTGACCTTGAAATCTTCTTTCAAAGGCAATGCATCTTTATTGGTATGAACGAGTAAGTCGATAAGCCGGGTTCTGTCGTGAGTGATCATCTATCTAGACCTGATGTTACCATCAGGTTCCAGCGACCTACCACCGGGGTCAGCGGCGAGCTACCGCCTTTTGTGCCCCTACTTGGTCTTGCTCCAGATGGGGTTTACAGAGCCGCAAAGTCGCCATTGCGCTGGTGAGCTCTTACCTCACCTTTCCACCCTTACCACAGATGTGGCGGTATATTTCTGTTGCACTTTCCTTGGAGTCACCTCCACTGGGAGTTACCCAGCACCCTGCTCTATGGAGCCCGGACTTTCCTCGTGAAAATTCACGCGATCACTTAACTTACTCATTCGCACAAAGTATATTTTATACTAATTTCATCTAAAAATCAATCTAAATCACTTAACTCAAGCATGTTTTCTTAGGAATATTAAGCAAACTCCGCTTGGTCAATATCAAGATCGGTGCATTGAAATCAATTTTATACCATTTCATATACATAATAGTAAGAGCAAGTGACAGCATATGTTGTAACAAGGAGTTGCATAGGTGAAGATTTTCTAAACACACTACAAGATCACCTACACTTCATGGCGTCACATAAAAGAAATCAATGCATCTAATCTAGCCTTTTTCAAGCCATCAATAGTGCATTTTAACAGCCTTCATTGGACAGACAGGCACACATTTTCCGCAACCAATACATACATCCTTGTCAATAACAGGTGTGCCACTACCAAACAACCTTACTTTCTGGCTGACCGCTTTAACTGGACAGACCCTTTTAACTGGACAAAATGGCGATTTGTCACACTTTTTTACATCAATAACTGCTTTTTTCATCTTCAGCCTCCACCCCCCTATACAGGGGTTCTTTTTATTCAATATACATAATAACAGAAAAGAAGTCAAGGTGATTCAAGTTTCGTCATTTTCGTATTTTTGTCTAATTGATAACTTTTTCATTAAAAGTGTAGCATTTTAGTATACTTTATGTTATACTATGGTTACAGATCACAAGGTGATTTGTGAATCAGGTACACGGTGATTGTCAGCCCCCACAATTATGGCAATCCAGGAATGAACCCCCTTCAGTTCCTAAGTGTCCTGACATACCCGCTTATTATCTGACATATTCCTTTTTTTACAAATTGGAATAAATTCAGAATTCGGTTATATACCGAATAACCTCCTATTTTGTTTAGCCGTTTACCATTCAAAATGCCCACTCTCCGGAGTGGGTTCTTTTTTTTTCGTGAAATGCAAAGAAATGCATTTAAAAAGCTATAGGTGTAAAATCGAATACGCATTCGATTTTACACTTATAGCTTTTTAAATATCTGGCGCGCGTCGCGACAGAAGCAATCGAAGATTGCTCTGCATTTCGTATACTCAACACCTTAAGAATCATAAAGATACAAAACCGCATTACACCTCAACGGACAACCTGCCCTATTTAGAACATGAAGCAATCGAAGATTGCTCTGCATTTCTTATACACTCATTCGAAAGGGCTGCCTTTGCAACAGCCCCCTTGACCCATGTTCTAAGACAATCTATAGCCCTTTAAAAGGGTTTTCTTCCTTCTTCGACTCAATAATAGCCACATCATACTCTTTTTTCTCTACGGCCATTCTAAGCTTTTCACTCAGGCGTTTTACATAGATCTGTTCTGTCTCATAGTGTCCAGCATCAATCACACATAAGTTCATTTGAAGGGCGCTCTGGGCTTCATGATATTTTAAGTCCCCTGTGATAAGAACATCACAGCCTTTTTTAACTGCCATCTTCATGACATCAGCCCCTGCGCCAGTACATATTGCTGCTTTTCGAACACGCTTTTGTGAATCTCCTACATATCTAAGCTGATCCACATGAAGCTTTTCTTTGACAAATGCTGAAAATTCTTCAAGAGTGTACGTGCCATCTATTAATCCAAAACGACCCAAGAAATGGCTTTCAATTTCATTTTCTAGTCCCCATACATCATAGGCTGGTACTTCGTATGGATGCGCTTTTAACATTGCGTTTATGACGCGGTGAAGATTTTGCATGTCTGTCACAACTTCCAGCTTGACTTCTCTTACTTTTTCGATTTCATTGACCGAGCCTATATGAGGATTTGAACCCTCGAGTGGTTTGAACATCCCCCTGCCTTCTGTCATGAATGCACAGTCTGAATATGTACCAATGTGACCTGCACCTGCATTTGCCACAGCTTTTCTAACACTCTCAACATCTTCAAGAGGGACAAACACCGCGAGTTTCATATATTTTTCAGACCCAGTCTTTTCAAGACCACTGACTATCTTCAAATCAAGCAGTTCAGCAATGTAATCGTTAGTTCCCTCTTTTGCTATATCGAGATTGGTGTGCGCAGCATACAGACTTATATCATTCTTAATAAGTTTTCTCACAAGTCTGCCAATAGGGTCAGCATCTGTAATCTTCTTCATTGGCTTAAAGAGCAGTGGATGATGACAAATAATAAGGTCTATATTATTTGCAATAGCCTCATCGACGACCGCTTCAGTCGCTTCAAGAGCCACTAGGACTCTATCGATTTCCGAATCTTCGTTCCCCACTAAGAGTCCAACATTATCCCATGATTCAGCCAGTCTTTCAGGTGCCATTTCATTCATAATTTTAATGATTTTTTTTGAATTTACAAACACTTGCGAATCCCCTCCAGCCTTACTAACTTCTCTTTTAGCTCAGGTAATTTCACTTTGACCTCAGGCGTTTTACTGGCCTCCAGACCACGAATGATCTCACTTGTTTGTTTTAATTTTCTTATCAATAAACACTTGAGAAAGTGGATCATTTTCTTTTTAATAGCTTTATGCCAATTTCATAACTTAATGGATCTTCAATTGTCATTTGACCATGTTCAACAACAAGAATTTCATACATTCTATGGGCTTCTTGAGAGAGTTTCTCATCAACAATTTTAAAACCATTTTGACTGAGCCACATCCTGAGTTCATCTTGGGCAACCATTGGTTGAAGAACAAAAGTCTTGATGGATTCTGTCATTTCAGGTCGCTCAAGTAGAATGTCCCTGATTAAAAGACCACCCATCCCTGCAATTATAACCGTTTCGATTTCACCAACTTCATAAGGTAAGAGACCTCCACCGTGACGGACATCAATTTTTTCTGTCAAATCAGCTTCTGAAACAGCTTGTCTTGCATTTTCTGTCGGCCCTTCATTAATATCAGAAGCAATGGCTCTTTCACAAATATTGTTTTCAACCAGGTAAATAGGCACATAGCCATGATCTGATCCTACGTCTCCTACGATTGTGCCCTTTGGAACGAGGTCTGCTATGGTTTTTAGTCTAGGTGTTAATTTCATTGGAAACTCCTTTAAAGAAGAATTTTGTAGATTTCGGGTCACACGCTGCGCGTGCAGTCAGGAAACTCCGATACCCTCCGGGTTCGGAGTAAGGTACGACGCTCGAAATCATAGATTTCGGTCGTACCATTAAAACGAGCCATTTGGGATAAATGGCTCGTTAGAAAATTCGGATCTTATTGATCTTATTCTAGGTAGTCCTTCAGCTTCTTGCTTCTTGAAGGGTGCTTTAGCTTTCTTAGAGCCTTTGCTTCGATTTGACGAATACGCTCTCTTGTCACTTCGAACTTCTTACCAACTTCTTCAAGCGTTCGTGCTCTGCCATCCTCAAGACCAAAACGTAGTTTAAGTACTTTTTGTTCTCTCGGTGTCAATGTTTCTAGCACTTCAATCAGCTGTTCTTTTAGCATTGAGAATGCCGCTGCTTCAGCAGGTGCTGGGGCGTCGTTATCAGGAATGAAATCACCTAGATGACTGTCTTCCTCTTCACCAATCGGTGTTTCTAAAGACACAGGTTCCTGAGCGATCTTAAGAATTTCTCTTACCTTTTCAACGCTCATGTCCATTTCCTTAGCAATCTCTTCTGGCTTTGGCTCACGTCCCAGTTCTTGTAGCAACTGACGAGATACACGAATCAGTTTATTAATTGTTTCAACCATATGCACTGGAATACGGATTGTACGGGCCTGATCGGCTATAGCTCTTGTAATAGCCTGACGAATCCACCATGTTGCGTATGTGGAGAACTTGTAGCCCTTTCTCCAGTCAAACTTTTCAACAGCCTTAATAAGACCAAGATTACCTTCCTGGATAAGATCAAGGAATAGCATACCGCGACCTACATAGCGCTTTGCAATACTAACCACAAGACGTAGGTTGGCTTCACAGAGTTTCTTTTTAGCATACTCATCGCCATCTTCCATACGTTTGGCAAGATCTATTTCCTCTTCACCAGACAGTAGGGGAACTTTACCGATCTCTTTTAGATACATTCTGACAGGGTCGTCAATGCTAACACCCTTCGGAACTGTAATCTCAACTTCTACTTCTTCTTCCTCTTCCTCGTCGTCTTTAGAATTCAAAGTTTTTTCATCAACATCGATATCCTCGTCATCATCAGCAATAACTTCAATACCCATTGCTGCAAGAGAATCATAGATATCTTCTATTTGATCCTTATCAATGTTAATTTCACTCAGTGCATTCCCAATCTCAGAGTAAGTCAAGGAGCCTTTTTTCTTGCCTTGTTCAGTTAAAGCTTTAACCGCTTCAATCTGTTTAGCATCAATCTTCTTCTTAGCCAATTGACTTCCCTCCTTTCTACAACTACTATTCGCTTTTCTCGTTAAGCACCCGGCTTATTTCCTCAGCAATCTGCTGTTGTTCACGGAATAACTTCCGTAATAACTCTTGTTTTTCTTTTATGTCGTCTCGTTCATGACTTAAGCTTCTTGTAAGCATATTCACTTCATCTTTTTTATCACTTAGTCGTTTTCTAAGAACAAGTTCTCGATGAGTCCGCTTTGTTGATAGTGTTTCCTTCTGAAGATTCTCTATTGGAATATGCTTGTTCATAAGCTTCTCTATCCCAGTGGCCAACTTAAGGTCCATATCATCAGAAGCGATATTTAATTTGAATGTGTCATACTTTTCGTAATAACCCCGCAAGTATAAAAATATACTACGAATGTGCTCAAATTGCAAGTCATTTATATCCAGATCTGACATAAGCATCTCAAAACCTTTTTTTTGAGTCCAGTGCGATTTCAAGAAGTCTCTTTTCAACAGTCAAAAGTGGACCGTGATCCTTTTTCTTTCGGACAGCCGTCTCCACGTTGTCTGGTCTGCGCTGTACGAAATCTTGATCTATATCAGCAGGCTGTGTTGATGAAGCACCGATCTCTTGTTTTATAAGAGCTGGATCTACCATAGCCTGCTTGGCAACTTTATCAATATAAATGTTTCGCTGTACTGCATCCTTAACGGACTTAAATATTTCAACAGCACCTTTTACATAGTCTATCCTGTCTTCATCATCACGAAGGTCTAATTTTACGCGAATCAGATCCAGTCTAAAATCTATTGTACTCTTTGCCGTCTTAACTCTGTTTTCAAACTCTGTACGTCCCTTTGACCTAATAAAATCATCGGGATCCATATTGTCTCCAAGCGTCAGAATTTTAACTTTTGCATCAAGCCCTTGGAGGACATCGATACTTCTCAGAGCGGCTTTTTGCCCAGCGCTGTCGGAATCATAGCAAATAACAATTTCATCAGCGTACCGGCTCAATATGCGACCGTGCTGGGTCGTAAGTGCCGTTCCTAGGGTGGCAACTGCATTTTCTACACCTTGCTGATGCAGAGAGATCACATCCATGTAACCTTCTGTAACTATAACCTGTCTAGAATCACTAAGGGTGTTCTTAGCCAAGTTTAGACCATACAAGGTATTGGATTTATTAAATATGTCCGTTTCAGGTGAGTTCAAGTACTTAGGATTTGATCCATCCATAACCCGACCACCGAAAGCAATCACATTGCCTTTGATATCTCTAATTGGAAACATGATTCTATTTCGAAAATAATCATATACATTTCCTTTCGGACTCTTTGCCACAAGGCCTGCTCGAATGAGTAATTTTTCGATTCTATCATTCTTAGAAAGTCTTTTATGAACAAAATGCCAATTATCTGGTGCAAATCCAAGACCAAATTTTTTATAATCGACTGGTCCAGTCCACGCCTTTTAATATATTCCATGGCTTCACTCGATTTAGGCAGTTCCTTATAGTACATGATTGCTGCTTCTCTGGATATGGCATACAAAGCTTTTTTTACCTCTGGCGGAACGGCAGGCTCTGCCTTCCCCGAGTTGGTGTTTTTATAAGCATCAATGTCAACTCCATACTTATCAGCAAGATATTCAATGGCATCGAGAAAATCAAAGTTCTCAATTTCTTGAACAAATTTTATTGCATCTCCACCAACACCACATCCAAAACAGTGATAGAACTGCTTGTCTTCAGACACGGAAAATGAAGGCGTTTTCTCATTGTGGAATGGGCACAACCCTTTGTAATTCCTCCCCGTACGCTTTAGTGGCGTATATTCGGATATGAGATCTACAATATTAATGCTTTCCAGTATGACTTCCGTTATTCTATTGTCATATTTCGCACCCATAAAATCACCTATAACTTAATCCGAATATATTATTCTATATAAGTTTGTCATAACCCTTTATTTCTATTGAAAGAATCCAGAAAGAATCACGAAAGGATTCCCAAAAGAAGCCCGTAAAAAATCCACTAAACCAAAGTAAAATTTTGAACACAAGTATTAGTAATTCTACACCACTTTGTGATCTCCTTCTTAAAAATAAAAGTTTATTTTTCAAACAATTTCGACAAAATCCGCTATGTCCAAAATTTTGGCACGTATATCGATGTATATTTTCTAACAGCGTACCTGTCCGTCATGCCTGCTATATAATCCTTCACAGCTTCCTGTCCTACATCTTTATAGTCTTCATATCTTTCTTCTGGCAGTTTATTTGGATGCTCAGAAAAATATTTATAAAGGGACTTCACAATATATCTAGCTTTGATTTCTTCTCTTTTTGCCTCTTTATTTAAATAAACTTGTTCAAACATGAACTGTCTCAACTTTAAAAAATTATCTTTGACCTCATCACTCATACAAATATCCATTTTGCCTTCGCTATTTTGAATGACGTCTTTAATAAGGGTATTGATTCTTTGACTGTGGCTATGCCCGAGCACATTTAAGTACTTCTTGGGTATGTCGCTCACTTGAATCACATTGCCCCGAATGGCATCATCTATATCATGATTGATATAAGCAATTCGATCACACATCTTCACAATACGTCCTTCCAGGGTGAAAGGATTTTTGTCCCCTGTGTGATTCAGTATTCCATCACGTACTTCTTCTGTTAAATTTAAGCCAATACGCTCCTTGCTCCTTCTTTCAAGAAAGTCCACAACTCGAAGACTTTGCTCATTATGTCTAAAGCCACTTTCATGAATTTCATTAAGTTCTAACTCGCCACAGTGTCCAAACGGGGTATGACCCAGGTCATGTCCCATGGCTATGGCTTCTGTAAGGTCTTCATTAAGCCGAAGAGCCCTTGCTATAGTGCGTGATATTTGAGACACTTCCAGTGTATGTGTTAGGCGCGTTCTGTAATGATCTCCCTCGGGGATAAGAATACTTGGGTTTTATGTTTTAGTCTCCTAAAGGATTTTGAATGGATAATTCTATCTCTATCTCTTTGAAACACCGTTCTAAACTCGCAGTTTTCTTCTTCCATTTGCCGGCCCCTGCTCTCGTTGGCCTTTGTAGCAAACGGACCCAAAGTTTCATGCTCAAGTGCTTCTTGCTCTTGTCTGACAATCATTGCCTCACCACCTTATAAATATTGCGATATTCATTCTCATTTAATCTACCATTTAGATTACTTCTATAAATAAGTGAGGATTCCTTTAATTTACTTGTTATTTTAAAGTGCAAAGGGCAGCGTCCGGTAAAGAACGCTGCCCCTTATTTCTATCTCTGTTTTATATATACGCTTTTTTTTGAACTTTACACTATTTATTGCGAATTGCCGCCTGAGCCGCTGCAAGTCTTGCAATCGGAACACGGTACGGTGAGCAAGAAACATAGTCAAAGCCCAGCTTATGACAGAACTCAATCGAAGCAGGTTCTCCACCATGTTCGCCACAAATACCAATCTTTAGATCAGGTTTTTTTGAACGTCCCAGCTCAACCGCCATCTTCATAAGTTTGCCCACACCCTTTTGATCAATAGACTCAAAAGGATCTCTTTGGAATATATCTTTCTGCTTGTACTCGCCAATGAACTTACCCGCATCATCTCTTGAGAAGCCTAGAGTCATTTGGGTTAAGTCGTTTGTACCAAAGGAGAAGAACTCTGCATGTTCTGCGATTTCATCTGCAATCAGTGCTGCTCTTGGAACTTCTATCATGGTACCAACTTTGTAGACAACATCCACACCGGCTTCTGTCAGGATTTGTTGACCGATTTCACGAACCATATCCCCTAAAATCGACAACTCTTTATCATGACCTACCAGTGGAATCATAATCTCAGGATGAATATCAATGCCTTCATTTTTCGATACATGAACAATGGCTTCAAATATCGCACGACACTGCATTGCATAGATTTCAGGGTATGTTATAGCCAATCGACAGCCCCTATGTCCAAGCATCGGGTTAAATTCAGAAAGTGTATTAACAATCTCTTCAAGTCTATCAACCCGCATGTGCATTGACTTCGCAAGAGCTTCAATATCCTCTTTTTCATGCGGTAAAAATTCATGTAGCGGAGGGTCGAGCAGACGAATGGTCACTGGTCTACTTTCCATGGCTTCAAATATACCTATGAAATCCTCTTTTTGAATTGGTTGCAGTTCATTGAGGGCTTCCACGCGCTCTTCAAGATCTTGTGCAACAATCATTCTTCGAACAATAGAGATTCTATCTTCATCAAAGAACATATGCTCTGTTCTACATAACCCAATTCCCTCAGCACCAAAGTCTACTGCAGCCTTTGCATCATGTGGCGTGTCAGCGTTAGTACGAACGCCTAATTTTCTGGTTTCATCCGCCCAGTCCATTATTTGACCGAATTTGCCTGTAAGGGCAACTTCTGTCGTTTCAATAATCCCTTGGTAAACTGTACCAGTATTACCATCAAGGGAGATATAATCCCCTTCTTTAAAGGTTCTTGAGCCCACTCTGAAAAACTTTTGCTGTTCTTCCACGTGGATTTCGCTACAGCCTGCAACACAGCATTTTCCCATACCTCTAGCGACAACAGCCGCATGGGATGTCATGCCACCTCTTGCTGTAAGTATACCTTCTGAAGAAATCATACCCTCAATATCTTCTGGTGATGTCTCCGTTCTAACTAGAATGGTCTTTTCGCCTCTTTTTTTGGCTTCAACCACATCTTCTGAGAAGAAGTAAACTTTACCTGATGCCGCTCCCGGAGAAGCTGGCAAGCCTTTGCTAAGCATGTCCGCTGCAGCCAAAGCTTTTTCGTCAAATGTTGGATGAAGGAGTTTATCAATGTCTTTTGGATTGATTCTAAGAAGGGCCTCTTCTTTTGTTATAAGACCTTCTTCAACCATATCAACAGCAATGTTCACAGCGGCTGTTGCTGTTCGCTTGCCCGTCCTGGTTTGTAGAAAGAAAAGTTGGCCTTTTTCTATTGTAAACTCAATGTCCTGCATGTCCCTATAGTGTTTTTCAAGGCGGTTGACTGCCTCAACAAAGCTGTCATAGACTTGAGGATTTTTTTCTTTTAATTTTGAAACTGGCAACGGTGTACGAATACCCGCTACAACATCTTCACCTTGGGCATTCATTAAAAACTCGCCAAACAGGACCTTTTCCCCAGTGGATGGGTTTCTTGTAAAGGCAACACCTGTACCTGAGTCTTCGCCCATGTTTCCAAATACCATAGACTGTACATTAACAGCAGTGCCCAGATTATGCGGAATTTCATTTGCATTTCTATAAATTTTAGCGCGTGGATTATTCCATGAGCTAAAAACAGCTTCAACCGACATTTCCAGTTGTTTTTTTGGGTCTTGTGGAAAGTCAAATCCCTTTTGAATTTTAACGACCTTTTTATACTCTTCAATGACCTTCATCAGGTCATCTGCACCTAGATCCACATCATTTTCTACGCCTTTGTCAAACTTTATGCCTTCAAAGACCCTATCAAAATGATATTTTCAATTTCAAGCACCACATCCCCAAACATCTGAATAAATCGTCTGTAGCTGTCTAAGGCAAATCGTTTGTTTTCAGTCAGTTCAGCAATCTTTAAGACCGTTTCGTCGTTCATACCCAAGTTTAGAACAGTGTCCATCATACCCGGCATAGAAATAGCAGCGCCTGAACGAACTGAAACAAGAAGCGGATTGTCTTTTCCACCAAGCACCTTGCCTGTCTTCGTTTCAAGTTCAGCTAGGTGGTCAAAGATTTGCTTCATGACTTCATCAGCCATTGTTTTCCCGTCTTCATAGTATTTGTTACAGACTTCAGTTGTAATTGTAAATCCTGGAGGAACCGGCAGTCCAATACGCTTCATTTCAGCTAAATTGGCGCCCTTACCTCCTAGTAGTGACTTCATATCACCCTTGCCATCTTCAAAAGCATAAACATATTTCATCATGATCCACCTCTTTATTCAGGTCCTATTTCATTTGTTTTTTGACAAGATCTAAAATGATTCCAGCTGTTTCTTCAACAGCCTTGTTGGAAACATTTATAATTGGACACTGCAGTTTTTTCATAATTTTATCTGCATATTCCAATTCTTCTAAAATTCTGTCCACATTGGCATAAGTCGCAGTATTGCTTAATCCAAGTGCCTTTAGTCTTTCTTGTCTAATTTCATTAAGTTTAATCGGGTCGGTTGTTAAGCCAATAATTCTATTTGTAGGTATTTGATATAATTCATCCGGTATTGGCACCTCTGGAACTAGGGGCACATTGGCTACCTTCACATTTTTTATGTGCTAAGTACATACTCAGTGGTGTTTTTGAAGTTCTTGAAACACCGATTAGAACAATATCAGCTTTCTTAATGCCTCGAGGGTCTTTGCCATCATCATACTTGACCGCAAATTCAATGGCTTCTACTTTTTTAAAGTATTTTTCGTCAAGTCTATGAATGATACCCGGCTCATTAATTGGCTCCATTTTGAGCAGGTCTGAAAATTTGTTCATAAGAGGTTCAAGAATGTCTATGTATGGTAAATCATTCTTCTTACACTCCATAACAATTTTCTCTCTTAACTCTTGGAGCACTGTTGTAAACACAACAATGACTTTTTCTTCTCTCTTTGCTTCAGCAATCATTTGTACAATGCTTTCCTTTGTTGACACATAGGAAAACTTTTTAACTTCATAATTTGTACCCTTGAATTGTTCCGCAGCAGCACGAGCCACCATCTCTGCCGTTTCACCTACTGAGTCCGAGAGAATATAAATTTTATAATTTTTACTCATGAGTTCCTCCCTGAACCTTACTCCATATTTCAACAAACTGATTTGTAATGTTTGTTTTTGAGACTTTACCCACAATTTTAAGGCAAGTTTCATCTCCTTGCGAAACAGGTTCTACAACAGGCAAGCAATCAATTTGGTGTTCTATTATTTTCTGTGCAGCCTTGAGTAAGGAATCTTCTGGCCGAATTGTTACGAGATTAGGCATCCGTGTCATAATCATAGCCACGGGTATTTTGTGTACATCCGTTCCACCCACTGTGGTTTTCAAGAAGTCTTTTCTTGATACCACACCTGATAGACAGCCTTTCGTGGTGACAAATATTGTGCCCACATCTTCAAGGAAAAGTGTGACGATTGCATCGTAAACAGATGTTTTCTCATCAATAACAATCGGCATCGACTTCAAACTCCCTACAGGCTCTAACCATCTGTGGTTCAGTGGTTCAGGCGGTTTGTCAAGTGTATCACTCTCGTTAACGAAATATCCGATTTTCGGCTTTGCAGATATTAGCCCAGACATAGTAAGAACTGACAGATCTGTTCTGAGTGCTGACCGCGTTACACTTAACTTCTTTGCAATCGCATCTCCCGTAATGGGCTGATCAGACTTTATAATTTCTAGTATTTCTATCTGTCTTTCTTTGAGCTCTATTTGCGCCACCCCCTCATTTCGTGTGCACGAATCATGTGCTAAATCCTTAACACAGGTATATATTACACTAATAATTTATATAACGCAATATATAGTGTGCACTTTTTATTAAATTATTTTTTTATAGTGTACATTAAATGATTTTTATTTGCCTGTATGTTGCAATATACTGTACGCAAGTGAGACCAAACACATCAGTTTAATTCGTCTCAACATTAGAGGTACTAGTATGTTCCAGTTACTAGATACCCAAGTTATATATTTACTACCCGATTAAAAAAGTGAATCATGATGAAAGCAGAATTCCATGGAATTCTGACTTGTTAACTTAAAACTTTATATACTAGACCCACATAGCCTAGATTAAAAAGAACTCTGAAAAGGCCATGAGCTTAAATCATGTGCACTTTTCAGAGCTTATTTCTTAATATGTGTCACTCTGCCTCCATGACAGTTTTTATTGTGGTCTTAGAACTTTACTCTTTCACCAATATACTCAACAAGATCATCAATCTTAATGCGTTCCTGCTCCATTGTATCTCTGTTTCGAACAGTCACTGACATATCTTCAAGTGAATCAAAATCATAAGTGATGCAGTATGGTGTACCAATTTCATCATGGCGACGGTAACGCTTACCAATTGAACCAGACACATCATAATCAACGTTGAAATGTTTGCTCAGCAGTTCGAACACTTTAACAGCATCCTCGTCCAGCTTTTTAGACAGTGGGAAGATTGCAGCCTTAAATGGTGCTAAAGCTGGGTGGAACTTCATAACGTTTCTTGTAGAACCATCTTCAAGTTCTTCTTCATTGTATGCATCAATCAAGAAGGCCAGCGTCACACGATCAGCGCCTAGTGACGGTTCAATACAGTACGGAATGTATTTTTCATTGGTTACCGGATCTTGATACATCAGATCCTTGCCAGCATGATCATGGTGGGCTTTAAGGTCGAAGTCTGTACGATCAGCAATCCCCCATAGTTCACCCCAACCAAATGGGAAACGGAATTCAATGTCTGTTGTTGCATTAGAGTAGTGAGACAATTCATCATCAGAGTGGTCTCTGAATCGAACGCTATCCTCAGTCATGCTTAAGTTCAGTAGCCAGTCCATACAGTACTGTTTCCAGTATTCATACCACTTTAAATCTTCACCTGGTGCACAGAAAAATTCCAGTTCCATTTGCTCAAACTCACGTGTACGGAATGTGAAGTTGCCTGGTGTGATTTCGTTACGGAAGGACTTACCAATTTGGCCTATACCAAATGGAACCTTCTTACGTGAAGCACGCTGAATGTTTTTAAAGTTTACGAAAATACCTTGAGCCGTTTCAGGACGCAGGAAAATTTCTGAACTTGTATCCTCAGTCACACCTTGGAAAGTCTTGAACATGAGGTTGAACTGACGAATATCTGTGAAATCTTTCTTGCCACATGTTGGACAATTGATATCATTTTCATCAATATACTGCTTCATTTGATCAACAGTCCAAGCATCTACCACTTCATCTTCTTGACCTTTTTTCGCTAAATAGGCTTCAATCAACTGGTCTGCCCTAAATCTTGACTTACAAGCACGACAATCAAGTAGTGGATCCGAGAAACCACCCACGTGACCTGATGCCACCCATGTTTGAGGGTTCATAAGAATAGCAGCATCAACACCTACATTATAAGGGGATTCCTGAATGAACTTTTTCCACCATGCCGCTTTGACATTACGCTTTAATTCAACGCCCAGAGGACCATAATCCCATGTGTTTGCAAGACCTCCATATATTTCAGAACCCTGAAATACAAAACCTCGGTTCTTTGCCATAGATACAATTTTATCCATTGAAACTTGTGTACCCATATTCATGCACTCCCTTTCATTTATACGGTTCTTTTTAATGTTTTCAAATCAAAGCCCTTTGTAAGTTTATCTAAAACAAAATCACTTTGTAATACGCCTTCATCGCTATCTCTGACGCCACCCTTGTAGTAATACTGTACAAAAATGTCCATCACATACTCCAGTTTCTTATTGGAAAGTTCCAGTAAATTCCCCATGGTCACTTCTAAAATGGAAACAAGGAGTTTTTGCTCTAAAACCTTCCCTAACTTGTCATCCCCACTAGAATCCAGCAGTTCACATATTTGTCCAAGCTGTGAACTTGATGCACTTCTGCTCTCATACTGTTTAAATCCAGGCAGTGACAAGTCTTCTAAGTCTACAAGGATATAGTAGAGCTTGGTGAATATCATTTTAAAATCTTGTTTTGAGAACGCTGATGATCTTGATCTGACATGCATTAGATACTGGGCAACCTCAGATTTATTCACGTCCATGCTTTCACCTCCTATATCCTGCCTTACAATAAAAAAACCTCTCATCTCTTGATATGTACGAATATGTACATTCAAGGGACGAAAGGTTTATTTTCCGCGGTTCCACCCTCGTTGATGCATGGCATCCACTTTGGTTATGTGCTCAAAAGTGCCATTCATTTGCCCTTCATGCTGAACTTCCACCCACATCAGCTCTCTAGTATTCCGGCTACAAACTACTACTCATTCTCATCGCACGCGACACACCAGATTTAAGTTTCTTGTCAAAATCCAGCATGTTGATTTTTTATGATTTTAGCATAGAAGCGAAGGAAAAACAAGCCTACATGTCGTTTACTCAACATTCTTACTCGTCTTTCTTGTCCTTATCATCGTCCTCAATAAACGAAGCTTTGATAACAAAGTCCTCTTCTTCATGAAGTCCCTCATCTGAATCATCTGATTCCTTTTGGTCTTCAGGGGACTCTTCATTATTCGCTTCATTCTTATAGACCCTACTGTCTTCTTTTGAGAAATTTTTCATAACTTCTTCTGCTTTTCCCTTAACGGTCTCAGCAGTGTCTTCTAAGATTTCTCTTATATCAATAATATCATCGTCTTCTTTAACGATCATGAGTTCACACCCCGTCGCTAAAGCAGCTAAAATTCCAACCGCTGTGGCACCTGTAAATATTAAAGCACCTACAGCACCTGCTACTATAGGAATGTCAAGAACCGTACTGCCATCTTTTTGAAGCAGGATTCGTGTCACTTGCCCTTTTTTCACAAGTTCTTTTAGCATTTCAATAATCTCTGAACCACGGTCTGAAAGGTCATCCTTAAAGTTGTCTTTCTTAGGCGGTTCCTGTCTCATTTGCTCAATGTAAACAATGGCTTCAAGTACATCTCCACCTGTAAACTCAAGCGCTTCTTTAGCTTCTGAATAAGATGCACCTGTTCTGTTCTTACTTCATCTACCTTTTCTAAAGTCACTGACATACTACCACTCCTTATTCGTGAGTATTTCGGATTGAATTTAAGAAATCCAAACTTTTAAAATTGTTTTTGTCCAAATGATGTCGCAAATAAGCATTTAATATAATATCCAATTTTTTGATATATGAATCATGGATTTTCGTTTTAGATATAATTCTCATATCTTTTAACAAAAAATACATCATTATTTTGGGTAGAGTCTTTCCCATTCTGAAAAGGGATTCAAAATTCCCAGTGCAGTTTTCGCAAACAATGCCACCCTCAGGAACTGAAAATTGCCATTTTCTGTCGCCTGTCGCACCGCAATGAATACATTCATTCAGAATAGGTCTAATACCTGTAGAGTCTAGTAATTTCATTTCATAAGCCACTTTTATTTGATCTGCATTCATATCATCTTCTAAAAGAACATGAATGGATTCAATAAGATCGTTAAAGAGTCTGTGGTTGGTAACCCCTTCAACACAAACCGCATCAGCCAGTTCAAGAAACCATGAACCATAGGCTAGTTTGCTTAGATCTTCTCTTAAATGATAAAAAGATTCATGCACATCAATGCTTGTGACTTTCGCCAGATTGCCTCCAGTTGATAAATTATACCGCCCCAATACAAATGGGTGGGCTCCAGAAGCAAATCGGCTTTTGGGATGTCTTGCACCGCTGGCGATGGCATCCATCTTGCCTGCCTTCTTAGTAAATAAGGTCAGGATCATATCGTTATCAGACAGTTTCGTCCGCTTTAGTACAATGGCCTCAGACGTAAAGAACATGGCACTGCAACCTTTCTGTTAAAGAATTGTTTGTGTCAAAATTGTCGCCAGTGTGAAATAAATCGTCAGACCAGTAATATCGACAATCGTCGTTATAAACGGTGCAGAAGCAACCGCTGGATCGACACCAATTTTTTTTAAATGTGATGGGTACAATTGTACCTATTGTTGCAGCTGTGAACATATTGGCACACATGGACAAACCAACAATAACCCCTATCATGGGACTGCCGCCTATCATAGTTGCCGCTACGCCCGATATACTTGCGCAGACAACCCCTACGAAAAGACCTGTTAGCATTTCCTGTGTCACCGTCTTTATAACTTCTGAACCTTCAATAAAACCCATTGCAATACTTCTTACAGTTAATGTGGATGATTGTGTCCCAACGTTACCACCCATACCCGCAAGCATGGTCATAAAGAGGGCCAGGGTCGCATCTTTATCAATGACCCCTTGAAAATTCTTAACAACATTGGAGCTTAACAGGCCACCAAATATAGTAATGATTAGCCACGGAAGTCGTGATCTAACAGAGACTAGAATTTTTTTAAAAAAGCGCTCTTCTTCAATGTCTTCTAGCTCAGAAGAACCTGCAAATTTAAGAATATCCTCTGTTGCCTCTTCTTCAATAACATCAAGAACGTCATCAACTGTGATAATACCCAGTAGTCTTTCTTCATCATCCGTAACTGGTACTGCAAGTAAATCGTACTTCTTAACAATAGATGCCACTTCTTCCTGATCATCATGCACATTCACAGAAAGAACATTCTCATTCATGATTTCTTTTATCAGCTGATTCGGCTAGATACGATCAGCTCCCTGAGTGAAATGACGCCTACAAGTCGTTCTTTTTTATCCACCACAAACACGTAGTAGATGGTTTCAGCATCGGGCGCCGTCTCACGCAGAGTGTCAATCGCCTGATAAATAGAAAGCTCTTTGTTAAGAACAACAAAATCTTTTGTCATGATACCGCCGGCCGTATCTTCTTCATAGACCAGCAGTTCCTCAACATCTCGAGCATCTTCAATATTCAGGTATGCGATGATCTCTTTACGTCTCTCAATTGGAAGTTCGCCCAAAAGGTCAACAATATCATCCTGAGACATCGCATCCAGAATAAGGACTTTTCTTGTTTCACTGAGTGAACCAATTAACTCAGAAAACATTTCTGCACTCATTTCTTCAAGAACATCAGATGCTTTATCAATATTCAATAATCCAAAGAATAAATCTCTGTGTTCATCTTCCAGTTCTATAAGAAGTTCTGCAATATCCTGAGCATATGCATCCTCTGCAAATTCTCTTAGACGTTCTTCTTCGCCTAGCGCAAACCATACCTCAATTTGCTTGAGGATGATGTCAAAATCCATTTCAAATAGCTTTGCCATTTTCCACCTCCTGGTGAGCTCACGAAAGGCGAAAAATATGTCAGCTTAATCTTGGCGGTAGCCGAAATTCTTTAGCAGTGCGTCGCTATCTCTCCAGTTCGATCGAACCTTCACCCAAAGTTCCAGGAAGACTTTTGAGCCAAGCAGACGTTCAATCTCTTCACGAGAGCTTTTACCGATGCCTTTCAGCTTTCTGCCGTTTTTGCCGATAATAATTCCCTTATGTGAGTCTCTTTCGCAAACAATCGTCGCTTGAATATCAACGATATCTTTGTTTCCACGCTTTTTCATCGTCTCGATTTCCACTGCGACACCATGCGGTATTTCTTGATCAAGATACATGAGCAGTTTCTCACGAATGATTTCTGATACAATGGCACGTTCCGGTTGATCTGTGATCATGTCAGAAGGGTAGTACATCGGGCCTTCCACCATGTAATCTGAAATCTTTCCAAGAAGAAAGTCAACGTTCTTATTTTCAAGAGCTGATATTGCAATAATGTCTTCAAAGAAATCATACTCTTTATAATTCTCGACAATAGCACGCAAGTCTTCAGGGTCAAGCAGATCCGCTTTATTAATCACCAGAATAATAGGCGTCTTGACGTTAGAAAGCTGGTCAATCAAGTACTTATCGCCCGGTCCAATCTTCTTTGAGTCATCAACTAAAAACAAGACTAGGTCAACTTCCTTTAGTGTGTTCATAGCTGAACTCACCATAAACTCACCCAGTTTGTTCTTGGGCCTATGAACACCAGGTGTGTCTAGAAAATCACCTGTGAATTCTCTGTGGTGTGTATTCCATGAATTTTATTACGCGTCGTCTGCGGCTTTGAAGACATAATTGCTATCTTTTCACCGAGAATGTTGTTCATTAGTGTCGATTTACCGACATTGGGTCGTCCAATAATTGTGACAAATCCCGACCTGAATTCTTCCAAGTCTTTTCCCTCCATTTTATCCAGCTGGGCTGGATTTTATACATATTCCTATTTATCAAGCTCGTCGCTTGTAAAGTTAAGCGGTAACAATTCGCTTAGCTTATATACCTTATACTCCAGATCCTTTGCAAGAATTACATCTAGATCTGTTCCAAACTCTGCAAGCACTTGTCTGCAAATTCCGCATGGGGCTGTGATATCTCTGGTTCTTGACACTATTGCAATGGCCGTAAATTCTCTTTCGCCTTCTGAAACGGCTTTAAAAAGGGCTGTTCTTTCAGCGCAGTTTGTTCCGCCAAATGAAGCACATTCCACATTGCAACCTTTGTATACTTTACCTGATTTGCCTAATAATGCAGCGCCCACATTAAAATTCGAATATGGAACGTAAGCCTTTTCCATGGCTTCATAAGCTATCTCAACAAGTTTTTATAATCCATTTGATCACCATCCTAGCGATAATTCACCTTCGACAACTTGGAACCATGTTACCCCTGGATTAAATAGAATTTCATTGCCATTTAAGTCTTCATAGACTGTTCTGGAATGTCTATCAGCTTTACTCCAAGTGATTTCAAGTTTTCACCATTTGACATGAAATAGCCTTTTCCTTGACCGATCAAACCGATACTTCTTCTACCTTCATCATCGATTACTTTATGTTTTGCAATTTGAATAATAACGTTGTCCGCTGTTAAGAGGCTATCGTCATTTTCATCAAGATGTGGTTTGCCATTGACAGACCTTTCATATTTCTTCGATTCTTCATTGAAAGTAAACTCAATATAATATCCAACTTTGTCCCGTGATGTGGGCTGTTTATACACCGCTTTTACATATTTGCCCTCTTCTCCACCTATTTCGGTGAGAGACGCATTGAACTTCATGCCTGTAAAATTGCCTGATTCCCTATATCCCTTACGCTTTGACTCATTTTGAATGGCTTCAAAGCTCGAATACATATTATGTGGTATGCGCTTATGTCTTGTTCTCCAAAACACATTTGCCCCACTAGACAATCCATCTATATCAGCCATGTTTAGATTGATTATATCAGTCATCGCTTGCATAGAACCGCCAACATGTACATAGTTAGGATCATACTCTAAAGCCTTGTCAATAAAGTATGGTCTAGCACTACGAACAGGTCCAACGGGTGATGGACTTCCAGATTGGAAGACCGCCATGTAACGTGTGATTCGCCCCTCTGCCAGAATTTCATAGATGTGATCAGCTTGGCTCAATCCAGCCTGTGGACGGGCTCCATAATGATTATCAAGCATGACAACAGCCGGTCGTATTTCGAGTACGGTTTCTTCAACAGGCATACCTGTTAAAGTAGACACCGCACCCAGCTCAGCTTCTGGTTCTTCTTCGACTGGCTCTTCTTCAACTTCAACGTCCTCTGTTGGTTCATCAATCACTATGACTTCTGTTGATGTGACTTCGTCAGTTGGTGTTTCACTCGCTACTGCTTCTGTTTCAGAAATGCTATTTCCACACCCTGTTGTCATTGCCAGTGCAACAACAGCTGTTAATATCAAATATTTCTTGTTCATGTCAGCCTCCGATTAGATTTAGAGTTCCCCTATTCTCTAGTAATGCCAAGCTTTGCAAGAACAGATTCTTCACGCTTTCGCATCTCTTTTGTGTTTTCATCCGTATCATGATCATACCCGAAAAGGTGAAACATACTATGAGCTGTTAAAAAGCACACTTCCCTTTCCAGAGAATGTCCAAAATCTACAGCCTGTTCCGTTGCCCTTTCTAAAGATATAACAATATCACCAAGAGCGAGCTCTTCTGGATAAGTCTCCATGTTTGCCAAATCATCATACTGCGGAAAACTTAGTACATCAGTCGCCTTGTCTTTGCCACGATAGTTCTTGTTCATATCTTGAATTTGAGCATTATCCACAAAAACTAAGCTGATTTCACAACTGGCCTTTATGCCCTCAAAATCTATTGAGGCTTCAATCACTTCGCGAACCTTAGCAAGAAGCATGTCACTTACTTCCACCTTGTCTTGCTGATCCATTAGTAGTATATCTGGTGTGTGCATTCTCTACCTCCTTACATCAAATTCGCTTAGATCAGGATATTCTATCCTCTCATGGAATATACCCTTTAAAACGACCATAAATGCGTTTTTTATGGTTCTTAAATCTTTAAACGTTAAATCAGAAGCTTCCAGTTGCCCTTCTTCCATTTTACCATCTATAATTTTATCAACCATATTCTCAATGTGATCGTGGGTTGGCTCCTGTAGACTACGTACTGCTGCTTCAACAGAATCTGCTAACATAACAATAGCCGCTTCCCTCGATGAAGGAATCGGTCCATCATATGCGAAATCTAAAGGATTGATGTTATCAGGATCATCTGAATCCTCGCATGCCTTATGATAGAAATATTTGATACTCGTCGTACCGTGGTGCTGGATGATGATATCCACAATCTCCTTTGGAAGGTTATGGGTTTCACCCAGTTCTGCACCGTACGTAGAGTGCCTTTTTATTATACTAGCACTGACCGCTGGAATCAACCTATCATGCGGATTCTCAGCCGTTATTTGATTTTCTTTAAAATAATAGGGTCTTTCAAGCTTTCCAATGTCATGATAAAAGGCACCAACCCTTGCTAATAGGCTGTTTGCGTCAATATCATGCGCAGCTGCTTCTGCCAAGTTACCAACTAAAATACTGTGATGATATGTTCCAGGCGCTTCAATAAGGAGCCTTTTTAATACAGGATTATTAGGATTTGACAATTCCAGCAATTTCATTGGCGTCAATACATGAAACATTGTTTCAACAATAGGGAGAAGCCCTAGGGAAAGAACCGCTGCAATTATCCCGCCGAAGGCACCATTTAGGGCATGAACTGCTGTTTCAACCAGTTCCTCGCCACCAAGCATTCCCAGTCCAAAGATTGCAAGGGCATTAATAGCAGCAATGTATACCCCTGCCATAAGAATATTGCTTCTATGGTGGGCTCTTGACATGGTTACACCTGCAATGACACTGCCTAACATCATAATCGTTAAAGACTGGATGGCCGCGCCATTCCATACGGAAACGAGTATGGCTAAGAGTCCGCTAAGAACAATGCCAATAGCAGGGCTTACTGCCAATCCAATGACAATTGGAAACAGTGTCACAGGCACCATATAAATAGACATAAGACTAACCACTCTCGATGTTAGGAAGATAAGCAAAAATACAGATATAATCAAAACGGTTTTCTTCATATCATCAAGGATGTCAGCCTGGAATATTCTCAAATAGGAAAACATAGCAATAGCAACCACCAAAGTGAAACCAAGAACACCAAAAATGGCTAGTTGATCCGATAGGGTGTTGCTAAAAAGCAGGTCAGCCATTTCCAGTATTCTCAAGTGTTCTTTAGTGATTGTCGACCCTTGTCTAACAATGATTGTGCCTGCTTCAATTTTCACACTTTCAATTTCAGCTCTTTGGTCTGAAACAATCCGTTCTGTGGCTTCCACATCAATAAAACGATTGGGTCTGATGTTATAACCAACAATTTTCCCCATAATTTGTTTTATATCTTCATCAAACTCAAGAGAATTCAAATAGAGTTCTGCATCAGTCTTTTTCTGTATGATTTCATTGCCTGAAATCCCCATACTCATAGTTTGCAGAACCAAGTCATTAACTATGGTTTCAACATCTTCTAGTTTCCTTTGATCCATTAGAACCAGTGTCGTTAACTCTTCGTCTGTCAGCTTCTCTTCATTGTCAGACTCCATACCCGTATATACTTGTATAAGTACGTCCCTGTCGCCAGCAAAATCACTTCTAACAGAGTATAGTTTCTCAAAAAAATCTCTTATTTCTTTTTTCGAATCCACTTGAACTGTCGGATCAATGTAAAGCACTGGGTCAACATCATTTTCAGCTTTGTCCCGCAGGCGCATGGTGGCTTCATCATCTATCAGGTCCTTGGTTATGGCAATATCCTCTCGAGCCGTATCACCAAGTGTGTAGGCATATTTTCCAGACCCCATAGTCGCTGAAAATGAAAAAAACAATGTTAACCATACGAATAAACCAAGACCAAACATTCTAAGTCTACTGCTTTTGAATATTTTAGAAAAAAAGTACATTTTCTTTAAACTCTTTCGGAGTTCCATATAGCCCCTATTTACATTCCTTTAGTACTTCTTCTTATCTGATTTTTATGATCGTATCTATTTTTTGAACTCTTACTTGCCTTGTAAACTTCCTTACGTTCATGCTTTTCATATGATTTTATAATTTTCTTCACAAGTCTGTGTCTTACAACATCACGTTCTGTTAACTGAACTATAGCAATCTCATCCACATCAGATAAAACTTTAACTGCATGAGCCAGTCCTGATTGTTTTCCATGAGGCAAATCCACCTGAGTGGCATCACCATTGACAACAACTTTTGAGCCAAAACCAAAACGCGTAAGGAACATTTTCATTTGTTCTTTTGTCGTGTTCTGAGCTTCATCCAATATAATAAAGGAATCATCTAAAGTTCTACCGCGCATATAGGCCAGTGGCGCCACTTCAATAAGGCCTCTTTCTTTGTATTTCAGGTACTTGTCGGCTCCAAGAATATCATAAAGCGCATCATACAGCGGACGAAGATATGGATCAATCTTCATTTGCAGGTCTCCGGGCAAAAACCCTAAGCTCTCACCAGCTTCAACAGCAGGGCGTGTGATGATAATACGGCTCACTTCTTCATTTTTGAATGCCTTTACTGCCATAGCCACAGCCATGTATGTCTTACCTGTGCCAGCCGGACCAACTCCGAAAGTGACATCGTTATTTTTTATGGCTTCATAGTATTTTTTTTTGACCCAGAGTCTTTGGTTTTACAAGTTTTCCTCTTGATGTTATAGCTATAACAGATTCATCTAGTCCACTAAGTTCCTCTGAATCACCTAGCTTGACTGAACCTATGTAGTAATCAAGTTTTTGTCTGTCGATTTTCTCACCTGAATGAATCGAATTTTTTAACTTTGAAAACAAGTTTTCTACCTTAATGCTGTTTTCATCTTCACCCATTATGAGAATATCACCATCTCGAGCTGTTAAGGCCACATCAAATTCTTTCTCTATTGCCTTTGCATGTTCATCTAAGTTTCCAAAAAGTTGATGGAGCATTTCTGCATTTCCAACTTTTATTCTTTTGTCTACTCTTTCTCCCAAAGGTGTCCCCTCCTCTAATATAATTCGTACCGCTCACCTTATTTTGTGTAGCTATTCATATAAGCAGTACGGGCATACCTATATATCTATGTTTCAGTTTTTCTCTTCTATTATTTTACCATAACACGACTGGGGATTTCTTCAAATATTCAGGATGTAACATATTTAATCTCATTTACAAATCAAATTTCTGATTCATTTGAAAATGAGACATTCCCAAAACCTTGATTCAAGAATCACTTCACCACCAAATTTTGTTTTAATGGTCCATTCTGTGGATGGTTCTAAAATTCGGGCACATAAAAAACCCGCTAGTGTAAACACTAGCGGGTTATTTGCTACATTGAAAGCTATATTACAACTACTGGTTAAGTAGTTCTCGAACAACCTGTGATACGAGCTTGTTATCGGCTTTGCCTTTTGTCTTAGGTGCAAGTGCACCCATGACTTTGCCCATATCTTTCTGTGAAGTGGCTCCGACTTCAGAAACTGTTTGTGCAACGAGTGCACGAATTTCTTCTTCCGTAAGCTGCTTCGGCAAGTAAGCCATTAGAACTTCAATTTCTCTTTTGGCTTCATCGACCAGATCGCTACGTTCTGCTTTCTCGAACTCTTCGATTGCAGCGTTTTTTTGCTTGACTTGTTTGGCAATGATGTCAATGATCATTTCTTCAGTGACATCGGCACGGTTATCAACCTCGAACTGCTTGATCTGTGATCTAAGCATTGTAATCGTAGCCTTACGAACCGTATCTTTAGCCTTCATCGCTTCTTTCAAGTCAGACATGAGTTGATCTTTCATTGACACTCAGATCACCCTTCTTAAAGAAAAGAATTTATCGCTTCTTCTTCTTACGAGCTGCTGCTTCAGACTTTTTCTTCTTCTTAACGCTTGGCTTTTCGTAATGCTTTCTCTTTTTAACTTCAGCAAGAACGCCAGCTTTAGCAGTTTCTCTCTTAAATCTACGAAGTGCGCTATCGATTGTTTCGTTTGGTCCTAGTTTAATACCTGCCATTATTGTTCCCTCCCCCCGTTTTTAAATTTCGGTTGACAGGATAGTTTATCAACGCATCCTGTCCGCATTCTGGGTTATGGAATAACAAAATCAGGTTATCCATAAAACAGAGGAATCTCAGAATACTAAAACATTATACATGAATTTCTTTTAAGATGCAATAGATTTTAATATGGAAAATTCATGTTTTATATCATTTTTTTAGTTTCTATTTAACAATATGATTTTGGGCCAAGTAAAGCATTGGATAAATCCTATATACTAGCCTGGAGGCCACTTGAGATTTCTACCTCCGAGTAGGTGATAATGTAAATGTTTTACTTCTTGTCCACCATCTTCTCCGCAGTTACACACAACCCTGTAACCCGATTCATCGATTCCCAGAGTTTTAGCAATCTCCTTCAGTTTAAGAGACATATGGCCCATAACGTCAGCATGTTCTTCTGTCATTTCATTAAATGACTCAAAATGCACTTTGGGAATAACAAGAACGTGCGTTGGCGCTTGTGGATTTAAATCATGAAAAGCCATAATTTTATCATCTTCATAAACTGTTTTTGATGGAATCTCTTTGTCTACAATTTTACAAAAGATACAATCACTCATTTTGACACCTCCATATCTTATGCATAAAGGCTATGCATTTTATCTGTTTTGAACACTTGGACTAGACCTAATTTAAAATTTTTCTATTTCAATTTAAAAACTTAAATTAGATTTCCACAGATCAATAGTATCCTGCTAAAATGAGCGTTTGTACACCCGAATGATTTATTAGTCGACAAGCTCACCAATAATATATCCTTTTCTCGGCGAACTATTCGAACTTTTTTGCATTTTCCGTTTTTTGTTCAATAGGTGCTTTAACACAAACACGCATATAGTGGTCATCTAGCCCTTCTAGATAATTCGGCATATCTTCAAGTTCTCCTTCTAAAAGGACTTGAACTTCTTGACCAATAAAGGTATCCATATAAGCGTCAGACATGTCTTCAGCAAGGCTCATTAGCTTTGCACTTCTCTGTGATTTTACATCACCTGGGATTTGTTCCTTCATTTTTGAAGCAGGTGTCCCCTCTCTTGGAGAATACTTAAAGACATGGATTTGACTAAATCCAATGTGTTTTGCAAAAGCATAGGTTTCTTCAAATTCTTTTTCCGTCTCTCCTGGAAAACCCACAATAATATCTGTGGTGAAAGATGGATTATCAAGCTCTTGTCTCAACCTATCAACAATCTGACTATACTCTGCAGTTGTATATTTTCTATTCATTCTCTTAAGAACTGTGTCAGAACCACTTTGCAAGGACAAGTGGAAGTGTTTACAGAACTTTGGCATTTGTCTAATTGCCTTAATAAACTCGTCTGTAAACATTCTCGGTTCGAGCGAACTCAATCGAATACGCTCTATGCCTTCTACATCATGAACTTTTTTCAAGACGTCGGTTAGAGTCACACAGTCTAAATCTTTTCCATATGAAGCCACATGTATGCCTGTTAATACAATCTCTTTGAATCCATTTTCAGCCAGTCTTTTCACTTCACTAATCACATTTTCTGGTTTACGACTGCGTATAGGGCCTCGAGCATATGGAATAATACAGTATGAACAGTACTGATTGCAGCCCTCTTGAATTTTTAGAAAGGCCCTGGTTTTATCTTTTATTGTATCTATTTTAAGTTCTTCGAATTCAGTGACCTTCATGATGTCATCAACGAGGACAATTTTATCCCAAACATTAATATCTTCTACAACATCAACAATTTGCTTCCTATTGTTTGTTCCAATAATAACGTTAACGCCCTCAATTTTTTCAACCTCTTCCGGCGAAACCTGAGAATAACAACCTACGACACCAATAATCGCTTCATCGTTTAGGCGTTTTTGAACGTCTGATAAATTGACGAGATTTTTTATCGCCTAAACTTGTGACAGTGCATGTGTTTATAACATATACATCTGCACGTTTATGAGCTTCAACAACTTCATACCCTCTGCTCTCAAAGAGTTCCATCATAGCCTCGGTTTCGTATTGATTTACTTTGCAACCGAGGGTTAAGAATGCCACTGATTTTTGTCTTAGGGTACCACTATATGGTTTAGGATCTTTTTGATCCTGCTTTTTTATAAGAATATTTCCGATCTCTTTCATTGCTTCCTCCGATCACACTTCTTGACTCTTTAATTTATCATGAGATTGGTAGGAATTCAACATTTGATTATTGGGATTTTTAACATTATATGATCTAAGAGAAATATTGATAGTGCGTAGAGATACTTCTTGTATTCGCAAAATTGATAATCTCAGCGATATACATTCTTCCGTGTTGCTGTTTGGTAATTTGATACAATGAGTATTATCCAAATATAAACAAATACAGGAGGTTCATATGTATAACATCGAAAAGCTGAATAACGGGATTAAATCCTATGAACACAAATGTGCATTATTTGCGAAAGCAATGGTTCAAATTTCCGAAGACATCCACTCGTCAGAATCATTTGAATCGAACACAGTTAACGGAAGTGAGATTTACATAAACGGGCGCTGTGTTCATATTGATTTTGTTGACGCAACAAGAAAAGTGCACGGCAAGGGCGAAGAGTCTCTTGACGATGTAAAAAACAAAATCTCAGAGCAGATATATGCGCATATGTAAAGATGGGACTTTGAGCAAGAATAACCTGGAAAAACCCGGACTAAGTTCGGTCTTTTACTTTAAATATGTGTTGTGCGAATAATTGACCAAAAAATCCTCTGCATCTCAAAAATATTAACTGAGATTCAGAGGATTTTTACTTACTCTAAAAACTAATTGTTTTAAATGTAACCTTTTGACTTAGCATAAGTAACCATCTCATCGATAGCATCATTATATTTGCTTCCAAAGAGTGATCGGATATCATCTATATCCATTTGCATAGCTTCTTCAAATTTGCCTTGCTGAATTAATGCCTTTTGTTCACTTCTGTATGCAACAGCTGCTGCACTACTACCGTAGCTCGCAGTTCTTGCATGATCCTCTTTAAGCATTCTAATCGCTGGTCCAGAGTATGTAGTCAATCCGTTTACTGAGTTTGCAGGACAATGATGTCTTTCACCACCGTATGAACTCATAGATCCATATGATCCGCCTGCAAAATTCCATCGTACTGTTGATGAAGAGAAATAGTACGTTTGGCCTGCGTCAGTAGCAACTCCAGTTACTACGAGTTTTTCTTCAACTGTGTTAGATGTAGGAATCATCCAGTAATAGTTCGTTGTGCCCCAGCTAACTTTAGTGTCACTAATTTGATGAGTGTCAATTAGATTTCCATCTACATCGTACAACTCCAGTTCCATATCAAGAGTGTCTAGTCTATCAAACGGTACTCCTGCATTGACAATTCCAATGTGCCAACCTAATGGTCCACCAGTGATTGTACCGCCAACTTCTTGATCGATCCCTCTTAGACTAAAGCCAAAAGCTTCATAATTTGAACTACCATTTCCAATAATATCAAAGTCAGCAACTGGACCGTCTACTCCTCCAATAACATTGGACTGAACTCCTTGTGTACTGAACATACCAGAATCAGCAAATGATGTCATAGAGAAACTAAACATCATTGCAAGAATCATAAGTAATGACAATACTCTTTTTTTGCGTTTTGCGCATACTCTTCCTCCCGTGGAATAAAATAGATTTAATTTCCTGCATTTGTAATTATAATGTCTAATATATATAAATTCAACTCTATTTAATATAAATTATATTAACATTCTTTAACATTAATTACTTTTATATCATTTACTGCGTTTCAAAAATAGTATATTATCTTATTATGGAGGTGCTGATACATGAACCTAAATGAGTTAATCGGTGACAAAAAAATATTAGGACTGTTAGAGGATTTCTCAGATTTTATAGTAATTCCACGTGAGAATGATACCTTACCTTACCTGTACAAATGTAATACTGAAGTTGAAATCATTGCGAAGTCTGGGTCTGGCAGTTGTTATGTGAGAAACATTAATGATGGAAAAATAAGTTATATTAGCTCCGAAGGTCAAGTAGTTTACGTAGCAGAAAACACATGCAAACTACTTGAACTTGTTATCCAATACCCGTACTGGTTGGATATGATTATGCTTTCAAGCAATGTCTCAACTGATTCTTATAGTTCGATGCATATTGAGCTTAAGAACGAACGGTTGGCAGATATACCAGATTACATCGAGTTACAAAATGTTCTTATAAAAAGATTTAACGTACCTAACTCGGAGAGTGTCCTTGATGATTTTATTAGTGCAGTTAAGTCTGGAACATCACTAAATGTTTTATCTTCAGTAGATGAGAATGAATATGAAAAGTTAACATAGTGTTTGAATGTTCATCACGAAAACGTTTATGATAAAGCAAAAAAAGCGAAGCCATGTTGGAGCAGTTCTAACATGACCTCGCTTTTTAATAAAATGCTATATATACAAATGATTTTTTTGATTCACTTATTAGTGGTATATACTGTGTAAAGTGATTAATATGTGCGGAAGATACTTTCTTGACATTGACTTTGATGAAATCCTAAAGCATTATTCTGAGTTTTATGACAGGATCAATAGCCCCATTGAACACGATCCACGTGAATCTATCCTTCAAATGCTGCACCGGTAATCCATCGCTGCAAGAAAAAAAGAACTTAGACGCTTATTTACAAAAATACTAACCTAAAAAACTTAAAGCATGGGGACTGGCTGCACTAGCTACTTCACTTCCATTTGCTGTGAACTTTATATTCAACCTTTTAAATCCCGGTGCAACGTTTGCAGAATATCTTGATAGTGTTGATGACTTCCCTAACAATGGATTTATAAATAAAGTCTATAGAAATGAGGAAGTAAATGTTCGACTTGTTTTTTGATTCTGATCCATTAAGATATGCGATTTTTAGTCTGATAATATTATTCTTTAGTTACATGCTTTTTTAAAAATTTATAGTTGCTTAAAAATATATTTTGGATTTAAATTTAATAGATTAACAAAAATATTCTTAACGATCACTATTGCTATTATAAACATTATTATCATGATGTTTATTTATAACTACAATATCCATTGGTTAATTGGAATTATAATTAACGGGTTCACAATATGTTTCATACCGGTTTTATCAATTTTAACATTTGTAGAAAAAGAGTAACTGAAATTATCAATATGAATCGCCTTCACTCTTCCAGTAAAGGCGATTCATGCTTTAAACTATGTATTCCAACTGCATATCACGAGGGTCATCAGTATAGAGTTTTTCATTAATCTCTAGGGCATCAACGCACCCTATCCCCTTGTAAAAGGCAATTGTATCCTCGGCAGATCCAGCACATATATATATTTTGTCCACGTTCCAGTCTCTTGATTTCTCAACACATAAGTTGAAAAGGGCTTTTCCTAATCCTAAGCCACGTTTCTCGTATGTAACAAACATAGAATCCAACAAAACATATTTTGCTGACTTTCCAAAATGTTGTTTTTTCAAGGTTGCGATACCGAGGAGTTTTTCCTCTGAATCAAAGGCGCCAAAGGCCACTCCATCAGCTTTAATTATTTCAATCAACTCATTATAGTACCTTTCAAATCCATCTGGCCAAGATTTTTCATGATAATCAATCTCCACCAACTGTCTCTTTCCATCAACCAATCTCCAAGCATTTTTTATATAGTGTTGAGGATCAATATCTTTCATTTTTCCACACTCATCTATTCTCACTTCTCTAAAATCAATATTTTTCATTTTTGCACCCCTATCAAGTTTTAAGCCTTTTTCAAAGGTGAGGATTTGACATCTCTCTAAAAAAAGAAACCATACTTTCCTAATTAGATCGTCTTCAACCTTATATGTAGCCACTGCATAGACCAATTCGTCTTTTTTTTATACCACTCACTGCCTCATGGTCAATCACCTTATCACCAATGACTATTCTATTTAGTAATTTTGCCTTAACCTTTTGCACTTGGAAGCGTTTCTCTATATTTTTCTGTTAGAGCTTCTATGCCTTTTAATATCAACGTATTATCTTCTAAATTAATTATTTCAATGTCTTCATGGTAAGTTGATACAAAGGCTTCAAGATTATTTTCGTTATAATAATCCAGTTGTTTTTGAACTAATTTTTCTACATGTGTCATGATTGGTCTCCTTGGATTTTTTCTAAAATCTGCATGTCTTTAGTTAATCAACATTAGTTGTTTCTCATCAAAACAGCAATTTCATAAAATAGAAATGTGCGTTAAAGAAGTTCAACAAATCCCTATGTTTACCTCTAATTATGTTTCATTTTGCGTTTTTACATCAATAAGCTTCTACACCTTGACCAGTCAACAGGTAATTCTTTAATAAAAATACCAGTCTGCATGAAATACAGACTGGCTAACATTTTATTGTGCTCAAATTTTAGAAGTACAAACGTATAGCTTAATTATATATACCGCTCTAGTATGTTGATGTTCGAACCGTAACATTTGGTAACCTTCTTTCGAGCCAACCACTTATTCGATTCATTTGGTTAGCAGCAAAGTGGTCACCATCAACTTGTACACTGAGCGATTTCATATTATCAAAATCTGATAATACATTAAATTCTTCAATGCTTTTGGTAAACGACATATCAATTTTGACATTTTCAAGACTTTCGTTTTCCATATAGCTCATATTTCTTACTAGTGTGCCGGTGGACAAATTAAGACTTTTTAGATTTGGCATATCTTTAACACCTATCAGTTCTTCATATTCTCCACAACTACTAAGAGTCAAATCCCTTATTGATGGTATATATGAAGTCAGTTCTAAGTTGCCCTCAGATGATTCGAATTCTGCGAAAAAGACATACAGTTGTTCTAAACTCGTGAAGTTAGAAAATTGTTCTAAGTTTTCAATGCTACAATCATAAATTTCCATGTAAGTGACAGAGTCAAAACTACCATTGCTAAACTGATTTTTTATAATAGAGTTTTCTATTGTGATCTCTTCTAAACCCTCTAGTTCTTCGACAACACTGAAGTCCTCATCCCCCGTCATATCATATAACCTTAGTCTTCTGAGATTTGGGAATTTAACAAGTTTGCTTACATCATCAATCTTCTCTAGTTTTACAGATTTTAATGACTCAGCTTTCCCCTCTCGAATTAATGATTCTAAATACATAGAAGATGTATAATCATCTGGATCGTCTGGCAAAACAATGCTATCATCAAACCCATTATCAACCTCAGTTTCATCGCCTTGAGAGACTTCCACATAGTCTCTCATTATAAAACCACCCGCAAAGCCAGCGCCAACTAAAGCCAAGACAGCCAGTAGAATTAGTATAGGTTTAAGCACTGTTTTCTTACTTTTGTTTTTTTCCTTGTCTTTTTTCTTTTTGCTCTTCTTTTTCTTTTTAGGTTTATCTTCAGAAGTCTCTTCTACTGTTTCTTCAGTTGTCTCATTTGCTTCATCTTGCTCTCTTGGTTCTTCTCCTGTATCAATGATCTGATTTTCTTGTGCAGGATCGTTTTCTATAGCAATTTCTTCTGCACTATCAACATCTGCTATCTCCTGCTTTTTCTTTCTCTTGAAAACGCCCTTTACCCTGTTAAGAATCACGCTCAATATACTAAAACGTTTCTTCTTTTCAGAATCTTCAACTTCATCACTCTCGGAAATGGATTCAGAGAAGGTATCTTCAGAATCAATATCCAGTGGTGCTTCAGCATTTTCTTCTTGAGTCTGATCACTAGTCTGATTTTGGTCTTCAAGACGTTGGTTTTCATCTTCATCATTACCATCAACAGTCTCTAATTCATCAATTATGGACTCTTCGTCCACTTCTGATTCTTCTGATGAATCACCCTCTGATTTCTTTAGCTGTTCTTCACCACCAACCTCAGATTCATTTGCTTGAACAGTACTATCAGAAATGTCTTCTTTCACAGCGCCTTCGGAATCAATCGTGTCTTCAGTTTCTTTAGAATCCTCCAGTTCAGAGCTTTCTTCCGTTGATTCTACAACTGATTCCTCAACTGGTTCTTCTGTTTCAGTTTCTTCTTCAGCACTTTGTGATGCCACTAGATTGGCGATTTCCTCTGGTGTCATCATTTTGTTTGGATCTGTTTCGGCTTCCGATTCAGTGCTTTCATCCGTGAATTCTTCAA